>OHHC01001018.1_pt1 | contig 9455 bp, 12 predicted proteins | sample 1606381 | NCBI WGS metagenome assembly OHHC01 (sample SAMEA3879581, study PRJEB24766) | human gut metagenome | biome: human-associated habitat; feature: feces | place: USA | collected 1985/1987 | reverse complement strand
AAATAAATATAAAATATTAATATTAATAACAGCTGCCATTACATAACTTTTGGATAGTGATACTTTATTCGTATAACAAAAAGAGGATTAGATCAATTTCTAATCCTCTATTAAAATAATTAATATTATAAATTATAATTCCTTTACAAGAGGATTAAAACTTTCAATAGCGGCAACTAACTTAGGATGTCTAATAACAAAATGTATTGTTGGATTAGAATTCTTTGAAATAATGACATGATTATTTTTTAAAATAGTTATCGTTATATTTTTGAAAGTTTTATCCTTTTCAGTTAAGATATTATAATTCTTATTATTCTTAGCATATTCATTTGTTAATTTTAAATGTTCAATATATTCTTTATAAGTATAGTTAATTGTTTTATCTATGAATAAATTATTTAATAAAAGGGAAGGAGTATCACTTATAAATTCATCTTCTTTAATAACATAAATATAATCAAATACTTTGTTCTTTTTAAGAATACTATTCATATATTTAAATTCGTTATTTTTATATTTGATTATTTTATCAATTTCTTCTTTTGTAAGTTTATTTCTTTTTAAGATTTTAATTAATAATTCATCACTAATTGTAAATAAAGGTAATGAAGAAATATATCTTGTTCTATCACATTCTATATTTTCATCTTTCTTTAAAAATAAATGGTATTCCTTTATATTGCTTTCCCTATAAATTTCCATAAGTGGTTTAGCTTTTTTTAGAAGTAAATCACTTTTTTCTTTATAGTATTCAATTTCATTTTTATTAGTAGTTAAATAATACATCCCCTTATTATGAAAACCATTTATACATTCTCCAAATAAAGCTGCTGCTGCTGATACATAGTTTAAATGATTATATACATTATTTTTAAGATTACTTAAATAATAAGGAGATATTTGACCAGTCATATAAATAGGAATCCAACTTTCTAGACCAAGCATCATTTCGTTAAAAGGCCTATCTAAGTTATGAATAATATTTAGATGATGCCCTTTTTTTAAACACATAGCAATAGCAAACATCCATTTTTTACCAAAATCTATATCTTTAGCCATATCTTCCATGGGCATATCACTACACATAAATATATCTTCTTTAGATTTAGATAAAACAGTCCCTTTAAAAAAATTTAGTTCGCCTTGTTTCATTTCTTCAATACCATAATAATGTTTAGTTTTAGCTTTATAAAAAGGGATACTAGGAACTTTTAATTCATCAAATTTTATTACTTTTATATAATCATCTAGGTTAAATGAATCAAGATGATGTAAAAAATCAGAAATTTGATTTTTAACAGGAACTATTTCACTAGTTAACCAATTAAATAAAGTACTATAGATTTTTTCATTTGATAAATCACTTTTTTTACATCCAATAATCATCGTTAAATTATTTATATCATCTGGATTTTTATATCTATTTAAAATATAAGAACATATTTTATTTGAAAATTCTACTGGATTAGATGGCTTAGCTTTACCATATCTAATTCTTGAAATATGCGAGGCATCAAATACAATATACTTTGACATTTCATGAGTATTTATGTTTAGTGATGTTATTAAAGTGTTTAAATTATTACTAAAAGTAGTATAGTCAAAGTCATCACTTGGTAATGCAATATTAAAATCACTTTCTATTTTATCAAAAGTATATTTATTTTTACCATTATCTTTAGCAATATTAAAAAGAGCTTTAGTTAATTTATTCAATTGTTCACTATTTTTTACTGGAGTTCTTTCACCACTTCTATATCTACTTATAACTGATTCAGATAGTCCAGATTCATTTGATAATTTTTTTGAAGAACAATTTAATTCTTTTAAATATTTATTTAAAACTTCTTTAAAATTCACAAGTATCACTTCCTTAAGCACTATTATACTATACTTTTTAAATAATAAAAATAACTTTCCATCAAAAGCAATGATTTTTAAGACAAGTCTATTGCTCTGTTTATACATTTAACTTATAATAATAATAAGGAAGGAGGAATGAGATGATTAAGATTGGAAAATTAAATATTTCAAAAAGAAATCTTATTATAATAGGTGTAGTTATTTTAATAGTAATAGGAGGTATTCTTTTATTAACTAGAGATAATGATAAAGGACTATTTTATAATCCAGATAAAAACATTAAAATAGTAAAATCAGAAGCTAGTAAAATAAAACTTGAAGATTATAAAACAAATGAGTTTTCTATTAAGAAACCAAAAGGATGGAAAGTAGATACATTAGGAGATTATATTCATTATACAATTAAAGTATATAATCCAGATAAGCCTCTTTATCAATTTTTCTTAAATATGAAAACAGAAGGTTATAATAAATCAGAAGATGCCAAAAGATGGCAACAAAAATACTATCCAAATGATATGTTTGCAAAAACTAGTGTAATAGCCACTAAAGATACCGAAGGATTTTATAAAATATTTAATGATTTAGGTACTTTAAATAATACTGCTGCATTTACCTTTCCAACTTTAACAGATTTTACTGTAAGTGAGAATTTAGGCAAAGACAGTTTAGGTGGAGATATGTTAAGGGCAACATTTAAGGATGCAAATGGCGAAGAAGGTGAAGGAATATTTACTGCTTATGTATATGATGTAGGTACTTATTATGTTTATGAAAATATAATTTCAGGAAAACAAATAGATATACAATACTTAAGTGTATATGATACGATTTTTATTACTACACCAAAAGATGAATTTATTGATTGGGAAAATACATTAAATACAATTTGTTCTTCACTTAGTTTTACAGATACATTTATAAATGGATTTAATCAACAACAAGACGCAGTCATGAAAAACTTCCAACAAATTAGAGCAATAGGTAATGAGATAAGCGATGGAATAATGGATTCATGGAATAAAAGAAATACATCTTTTGATATTATGAGTCAAAAACAAAGTGATGCCACACTTGGTTATGAAAGAGTTTATGATACTGAAACAAATGAAATATATAAGGCATATAATGGATTTAATGATGAATATGATGGAGAAAGATATAAACCAGTAACTGACGATATGTACTTACAAAAGACAAGTGGATATATAGAAAAGTAGGTGTGATATGAAGAATAAAAAAATAATTTATGCTATTATAGGAATTGTTATATTAATATCTATGGTGGTTATTATTGCTATAATAAGTAATAAACCAATGCCGATAGAATATACACCTAAAGAGGCAACATCTATCATAGAAGAACTAAAAAAGAAATATCCAGATAAAAAGTATTTAAAATTAACTGATGGAGAAATATTAAACGAAGATACATGTTTTAATAAATACTCCTTCATAAATAATAATTCCATATATATTTTTAATCCAGAAAAATTAGATATAGGAAAATTTGCTTATAAAAAAGTATATGACGTAGATAAAAATATCAAGGTTATGAATATTACTCCTAACGATGGACCAGATATAAAATTTTATGATTATAATGATACTATATACACATTACATGATAATAATACAGATAATAAAATAAATGATAGTTATGATATGTATTTAAAAGCTAATTATAGCTTAAGTGATTATCTAAAATGGGAATATTCAACAGAATTTCTTGGTAAAAAAATAGATTATGATTTTATGTCTAATTATGTTTATGTAAAAGATAATATTTTATATAGTAAGAATTATGGTAATGAGAAGTATCCTACTACTGAAAAAGTAAGTGGTAATTATGAAGGTGAAAAAGTAATTAGAATATATAATGAAAGAATAGTAAAAACAGATAAAGCCTTTTACGAATTAATGAGTTATTTTGATACTGATTTAAATAAAACAGTTATTACTACAGTAAAAATTAATATGTTAACTAAATATTATGATGAAGTATTAACATTCACATATAAATATGTAGTATTAAAAGATTTAACTCTTATACCTATAAATGATATTATGGAAAATAGAGTAAGAGAATATCAATACGATTATTTCTTAAGTGGATTTAACTATATGAGTGAAGTTAGGTATGAAGAATGATGAGAGAAGAAGATGTATAGAGTAAAATAATTGAGTTAGATACATTCTAGCTCTTTTTAATTTATAAAATCAGTGATATAATTATATATAGAAGTTATTAGATAGGAGGAAAACTATGAAAAGAATCTATATCGTAACAGGGGCAAATGGCTTTTTAGGAAATAATATTATAAGAAAGTTAGAACAAGATGATAATAATGAAATAAGAGCTTTCGTTTTAAATGGTGAATCAATAAAATCATTAGAAAAATTAAAGTGCAAAATATATTATGGAGATGTTACAAAGAAAGAAACCTTATTACCTCTTTTTGAAAACATAGAGAGAAAAGAAGTATTTGTAATTCACTGTGCAGCAGTTGTATACATAAAGACTAAATATAATCCACTTGTTTATAATGTAAATGTTAATGGTACTAAAAATGTAGTAGATAAAGTAATAGAAACAAAAGCAAAACTTATTTATATTAGTAGTGTACATGCCATTCCAGAGAAAGAAAATAATGATTTAATAGAAGAGATAACTGATTTTAATCCTGATGAAGTTCATGGATTATATGCCAAAACAAAAGCCGAAGCAGCAAAATATGTTATGAATGCAGTTAAAAATAAAAACTTAAATGCTTGTATTATTCATCCATCAGGAATTATAGGACCATATGATTATGGTAATAGCCATTTAACTGAATTAGTAAGAGAAGTATCAAATGGAAAACTATTTGCCATAGTAAAAGGAGGATATGATTTTGTTGATGTTAGAGATGTAGCGGCCGCTATTATTACTGCATCTAAAAAAGATAATAAAGGAGAATGCTATATCTTATCAAATAGGTATATAACAATCAAAGAACTATCAGATTTAATATGTGATGTACAAGGTATAAAAAAAATAAAAATAGTATTACCAATTTGTTTAGCAAAAATAATAGCACCTTTTTTTGAAGCATATTATAATTTAAAAAAACAAACACCTCTCTTTACAAAGTATTCATTATACACATTATCCTCTAATTCTAATTTTAGTAATAAAAAAGCTAAAGAAGAGTTAGAATATAAAAATAGAGATATGAAAGATACTATAAAAGATACTATAAGTTGGCTTAATAAAAAAGGAGAAAAATGAAAAAGAAAATAACAATTATTACTACATTGATAATAGTAATATTAATAATTATAGTTTTATATGTACTATATCATTTAAATTATATAGAGCATAAGAAATATACAAATAAAGATTTCAATATAATGACTTATAAGAGTAAGATAGATAAAGATAAAGATGGTATAGATGATCAAACAGATATATTAAATAATGCAAGAGCTTATATAAAAACAAAACCTAAATATAAGAGTAAATATTATACTACAGGCTATCCTAATGATGAATACGGAGTTTGCACTGATGTAGTAGCTTTTGCCCTAAAAGATGCAGGCTGTGATCTAATGGTATTAGTAAATGAAGATATTAAAGCTAATAAAGATTTATATAATATAGATAATATTGATAAAAAGATAGATTTTAGAAGAGTTCAAAATTTAAAAATATATTTAGATAATAATGCTATAAGTCTTACTACTGATATAAATAAAATAGATAAGTGGCAAGGTGGAGACATTATTGTATTTAAAAAACATATTGGAATAGTATCAGATAACAGAAATAAAAAAGGAATATCTTTTATTATTCATCATGCTAATCCTTATCAAAGATATTATGAAGAAGATATTTTAGAATATCGTGATGATATAGTTGGTCATTATAGAATTAGTTAGATAAATAGTAATTTGCTGAAATGATTGGAGGAATGGGTATGAAAAATAAAAATGTATTATTCGCAGTATTAGGTATAATTGTATTAGTAGTGTTAGTGATAGGAGTTTTTTATCATTTTAGAGATAGAAGAACTTATACACTAAATTTACCTCAACTTGAAAAATTAGAAAGTATTTCATTAAATCAAAATGAAAAAGATATTAGTATTAATGACAGAGAAGAAATGAAAGATATACTATATGTTTTAAATGGTACAAAAAGAGTTACTAAAAACGAAAGCATACAAGATGCACCTATAAATATTGATGATGAAATAAAAGTTGATTTTCACTTTATAGAAGCTGGAGTATCTACAATATTCGTATATAAGAAAAACAATAGTTATTATATTGAACAACCATATAATGGTATATATCAAATAAGTGGAGATGAATACAATTCGATAGAGAAACTTGTTAGATAAATTACAATTTAGTAATTAGTTAGAAAAATAGTAATTTGATAAAATGTTAAAACTCTTTGACAAACTTCCAAAAAACTTATGTAGATATGTTAAATGCTAATAGTATATAATTTTTGTGAAAGGAGAAAAAGAATGAATTTAGGAGATAAAATTTTACAATTAAGAAAGAAAAATGGACTTTCGCAAGAACAATTAGGTGAAAAAGTAGATGTTACAAGACAAACTATTTCTAATTGGGAATTAGGTGAAACAACACCTAATCCAGAGCAATTAAAAAAATGTCAAAAGCATTTAATGTTAGTGTTGATGAAATCTTGGATAATGATTCAAAGGAGTTTTTAATGAACAAAATAAGTAATACAGAACGACTAGCAGGAATAATAATCAAAATATTAAAAGTAATAGGATTTGTATTCATTGGATATATTATATTTATGATAATTGCAGTGATTGGACTAGGAACTTATACAGTTGCTAAAAAAGATAATGCTAATGTGGAAAGTAGTGCGACAACAATATGTTCTATTGATAATAAAAAGTATCAAATAGAATTTGGAACAAACAATTATTTTAAATGTAATAATTGTTCTAAAAAAATGTCAGATGAAATAAATGAGATTGTAGATTTTAACAATATTAACAATTCAATGATAAATATAGAAAATTATTTTAAAAATAATAATGGAACTTGTGAATAATTAAAAATTACAATTTTATCAAGCAGATCTATAGAAAGATTTGCTTTTTTCATGTTATAATATTAATAGAAAGACAAATAGTAATTTGTATGGAGGATTTTATGAAAGAAATTTTAAATAGAATAAGAACTCCTGATAAAAATATGAAAATAGAAAACAAAATTTTAAATACTTTTTTAATCTTTTTATTAGGAATAATATTAGGCATATTTTCTAAATGGTTAGATAATATGAGTATTGATGATACAATATGGTGGCAAAACATATTAGGAATATTAGATTTAGGGAATGTATTTTCTCTATTTGGAATATGGTTGTTTATTGCTATAACAATATCTGTATTTAGTAAAACGCCATTAAGAGCTAGTTTAAATGTATTTTTATTCTTTATAGGGATGACAACAAGTTATCATTTATACACAATCTATTTTAGTGGCTTTAATCCCATGAAATACATGATGATATGGTATGGTATAACATTGATTTCTCCGTTACTAGCTTATGTCTGTTGGTATGCTAAAGGTAAAAACAAAGTATCGATGATAATAAGTAGTCTAATTCTTTCAGTAATGTTTATATCGTCATTTCACATTGGAATATGGTATTTTGATTTAAAAAGTATAATTGATTTATTGATTTTTATAGGAACAGTCATTGTGTTATATGTGAATCCTAAAAATACTATTTATAGTTTAATTATAGCATTAGTCTTGTCGTTTGCAGTTAATGCTATATTATAATACAAATTACAATTTAGTAATTAGTTAGAAAAATAGTAATTTGTTGAATAGCAAAGATTCTTTGCTCTAAAAATATTTAAATGTAAAGATTATTTGATAGACTCTTTAAAACTTTAATAATACAATTTTTGTGAAAGGAGGATAAATATGGATTTGGGTAATAAAATATGTAAAATCAGAAAAGACAATAATTTAACTCAAGAAGAATTTGCAGAAAGATATAATGTTACAAGACAGACAGTTTCAAGTTGGGAAAATTGCAAGAGTTACCCAGACCTAGATACACTTGTAAGAATAAGTGATGATTTTTCAATTTCATTAGATGCATTATTAAAGGAGGATAAAAAAGTGATTAAGGATATTGATAAAAATGTTAAAAATAACAAAAGAAATAAAAAAGTAATCATTGTTTTAAGTTTTATTATTATTGCTCTTATAATTATTTTTGGAATTATTTATAAATTAAGTTTATTTGGTTTCAATAATAAAAAAAGTGATGCTAAAGGAAGTTTATATATAACTTGTTCGTTAAAAGATAATAAATATTTTTATAATGTAAGTTATGGAGATGATTATAGAATATTATCTATTGACGGAGATGAATATATAATTAATAATGTTGATATAGAAAGAGCAACAAATGCGAAAGAAGTCATTAATACAGTAACTGATTATTTTGAATCACATAATGGTAGTTGTGAGTAATTGCTAAATTACAATTTAGTAATTAGTTAGAAAAATAGTAATTTTTATGGGAGGTTAATTATATGGAAAAGAATAAAAAAGAAAGTACAAATAATTTAATATCAAGAATAAAAGCAAGAGCTAATGCAGACAAAAATGCTGAAGTAAAGAAAAGTCCAGATAGTTTAATATTAAGAATAAAAAGAAGAGTAAATGCTGATAAAAATAAAGATAGAGAAAGATAAATTACAATTTGTCTAGGAGGTAACAATGAGCAAGTACGAACCATTATGGAAGTATTTAAAAGAAAATAATAAAGAAAATTATAAATTATCTTATGAAGAAATCAAAAATATTATAGGATTTGAAATAGACCATTCATTTTTAACTTACAAGAAAGAAGCAAAAGAATTTGGATATGAAGATGGTAAAGTATCTATGAAAGAAAAGACAGTAATTTTCAATAAGATATAACGAAAAATTACAATTTATTAGAAAGAAGGAAAATATGTTAAAGTGGATTAAAGATTTCAAAAATAAAGAAATGTGGTATTTAAAATGAACCAACTAAAATAGGAACATTCTTAATTGTTTTAAGAAATTTATTATATTTAGCATTTACATTTTTTTCAGGAAATGAAACAAGTAATTTTGGAAAATTTAGTAGTGGTTTATTAGTAGGGTTATCAATTGGATGTAATTTTATTGGTATAATTTTACTAGTAGCTTATATGTCTAAAAATAATAAAGATAAAAAAAATAAGAATTAGTAGAGGAGTGAATATTATGGGAGGACTTAGCGTTATAGTTCTTATGAATATATTATTATTTTTGTATATATTCTTTATTACTATTTTTGTAGCTATTATATTATATATGGTAATAAGTTATACCTTTGAAGGTATTTCAATTATATGTATGAGTAAAAATATGGGATATAAAAATACTTTTACTGCTTGGATACCTTTTTATAATAAATATTTATTAGGTTCAATAGCGGGTAATAAAATAATGGGTATTATATCGGGAATTTTATCATTTGCATCAATTTATTTAGGTATTTATTTTTATATTCATAAAGA
>OHHC01001015.1_pt1 | contig 9483 bp, 9 predicted proteins | sample 1606381 | NCBI WGS metagenome assembly OHHC01 (sample SAMEA3879581, study PRJEB24766) | human gut metagenome | biome: human-associated habitat; feature: feces | place: USA | collected 1985/1987 | reverse complement strand
ATTATTTTTAAATAATATGAATAAGCGGAGCATTGCATACCAAAAAAGTGTATAATATATCCGCAGGCGGGAGTCGGAGACTCCGGCTATCTTGAAACAAAGGAGCTGTGTAAAAATGAAACTTGTGTTGCTTCGCCACGGAGAAAGCGAATGGAATCTCGAAAACCGCTTCACGGGCTGGACGGATGTCGACCTCTCCGACAACGGCAGAAAAGAGGCGCTGTCCGCGGGAAAAGCCCTGCTCGACGGCGGATACGATTTCGACATTTGCTATACGTCTTATCTCAAACGCGCCATCCATACTCTCGACGCAGTGCTTGATGTCATGGACAGGGCATGGCTTCCCGTTATAAAATCATATAAGCTCAACGAGCGCCATTACGGCGCACTTCAGGGGCTGAACAAATCCGAGACCGCCGAGAAGTTCGGCGAGGAGCAGGTGCTTATCTGGCGCCGTTCGTTCGATGTGCGTCCGCCCGTGCTCGAGCCCTCCGATGAGCGCAACCCCGCCAATCAGGCTCAATACAGAGACGAAGATAAGTCAGAACTTCCGCTCGGCGAGAGCCTCAAAGACACGATTGCAAGAACCGTTCCGTATTTTGAAAACGAGATCGCGCCGAAAATGCGCGAAGGCAAGCGCGTTATTATCGCGGCGCACGGCAATTCGCTGCGTGCGCTCGTCATGCATTTCGAAAAGCTGACCCCGGACGAGATAATGAAAGTCAATCTCCCGACCGGCGTTCCGCTTGTCTATGAGTTCGACGACAACTTTAATGTAATATCCAAGCAGTATCTCGGCGATCCCGAAGTTATAGCCGCAAAAATAAACAAAGTCGCGGCACAGGGTAAAAAACACTGAGAGTGTGTCACAAATGACCGTACCTCCCGGGCTTTGAACCGGGAGGTACTGCTATGCCGTGGTTTTGCATAAAAATCTCTGCTTGCATGAATCGTTTTTGATCGTTTCACAGATAGTAAAAATTTTTGAAAAAAAGTGTTGACTTTAGCGTAGTAACGTGATATCATACAATCACACTAAACAACACGGAGGAACACACCATGAAAAAAAGAATTGTTGCACTTGTACTCGCAGTCCTGACCCTCGTGCTTGCACTCGGTTTTGCAGGCTGCAAAAAGAACGATAAGACCGATTGGGACTACATCGCAGATAAGGGCGAGCTGGTCATCGGAATTACTTACTTCAGACCCATGAACTACATGGAGAACGGCGAGCTTGTCGGCTTCGAGACCGAGTTTGCCAAGGCTGTTTGCGAGAAGCTCGGCGTGACCGCAAAGTTCCAGGAGATCGACTGGGATTCGAAAGTCACCGAACTCAACTCCAAGACTATCGACTGCATCTGGAACGGCATGACCGCAACGGACGAGCTCAAGGATCAGATCAACTTCTCCAGCGCTTACATGAACAACTCACAGGTAGCCGTTATCCGCAAGGCTGACGCCGCAAAATATAAGGATCTCGCTTCGATGAGCGGCGCTAAGGTTGTCGCAGAAGCAGGCTCCGCAGGCGAGATAGCCGTCAAGGCGGACGCAGGACTCAGCAAGAGCTACCTTCCCGTCAAGGATCAGGGTACCTCGCTCATGGAAGTCAAGAGCAAGACTGCCGATATCGCGATAATCGATGCTGTTACCGCAGCGGGCAGCATCGGCGAGGGAACCGACTATGACGATCTTATGATAGTCGATGTCATCTCGAGCGCAGATTCTGAAGTCTATGCGGTTGGTATCCGCAAGAGCGACACCGAGCTCACCGCGAAGATCAACACCGCTATCAAGGAGCTCTACGATGACGGTACTCTTGCAAAGCTTGCCGAAAAGTATAACCTCTCCGGCAGAGTCATCGCTCAGTAAAGCAACAAACTAAATATCACGCAGGTCCTGCCGATTTTCTGCGGCGGGGCTTGCGCTGTGCTCAAAAATGGTTTAATATATATCGAAGTCAGATAACCTCAAAGGAAGAAGGATACATAAATGGATTTTCTCGGCGTCAACGCTCAGCTGCTCGGGGGCTTTAAATATACGCTGTTGATATTTTTTATAACCCTCGTTGCGGCCATACCGCTCGGCCTGCCGATAGCTCTCGGTTCGATGAGCCGTTTCAAGCCCCTGCGCTGGATCAGCCGCGCTTTTGTGTGGGTAATCCGCGGAACGCCGCTGATGCTCCAGATTATGGTCGTCTTTTACGTTCCCGGTCTTGTGTTCGGCACGCCGTTCAGATCGCGCATAATCGCTGTTATCATAGCGTTCATAATCAACTATGCGGCGTATTTTTCGGAGATATACCGCGGCGGAATAGAGAGTATCCCGGTCGGTCAGTATGAGGCGGGTCAGGTGCTCGGACTCACTAAGACCCAGACCTTCTTCAAAGTAGTGCTGTTCCAGGTCGTCAAACGTATCATGGCGCCGATGAGCAACGAGGTAATTACGCTCGTCAAGGATACTTCACTCGCGAATGTTATCGCAGTCGGCGAGCTTATTATGTCGGCTCAGAATATCGTTAAAGTCTACGCCATAATCTGGCCGCTGTTCTATACCGCGATATTCTACCTCATCTTCTGCGGAGTTCTCACTCTGCTCTTCAACGCGCTCGAAAAGAAACTTAACTATTACAGAGGTTGATCATGGCTATACTTGAAGTTAAAGATCTCAAAAAATCCTTCGGCGATGCCGAGGTTCTCAAAGGCATAAGCTTCTCGCTTGAAGAGAAGAATGTTCTCGCTATAATCGGTTCATCGGGCAGCGGAAAAACAACTCTGCTGCGCTGCATCAATATGCTCGAAACTGCGGACAGCGGCTCGATAACCGTTGACGGCGGCGTTGTTTTTGACGGCAGTAATACCGATAAGCTCTCCGCTCAGCAGCAGCGCGAGAATCAGCTCAAGATAGGACTCGTGTTCCAGTCCTTCAATCTGTTCCCGCAGTATACGGCGCTTGAAAATGTCACTCTCGCCGCAAAAATCCATGCAAAGAGCCGCCCGGATTTCAAGAAGAACCGCAAAGCTATCTTCGCCGAGATAGATGAAAACGGTAAAGCCCTGCTTCGCAAGGTCGGACTCGGCGAGAAGATGAACAACTACCCCTGCGAGCTTTCCGGCGGTCAGCAGCAGCGCGTGTCGATAGCCCGCGCAATGGCTCTCAAACCGAAGATTCTGTTCTTCGACGAGCCGACGAGCGCTCTCGACCCCGAACTCACCGGAGAGATTCTCAAGGTCATAAAAGACCTTGCCGTCGAAAAGATGACGATGGTTATCGTCACGCATGAAATGAGCTTCGCACGTGAGGCGGCGGACAGGATAATCTTCATGGATAACGGAGTTATCGAAGAAGAGGGAACTCCCGAAGAGGTGTTCGACAATCCGAAATCCGAGCGCACCCGCGAATTCATCGCCGGCTATTCGGACTGATAATTGATAAATCAAAGACCCGTTTCGGCGGGTCTTTAATTATTCGAATGTTTACAGATTGTCTATATACATTTTTGCGTTCCTGTGTTAAAATACATATCGTTGTGATATCCCGCCGATGAAGGGATATAATATATGACAAGGCGCAAAAGGAGAAAAATCATGCTTGAATTCAGATACGATACCCAGCTTCTTATCGACGGCCACGATCTTGACGAAGATGTTATAAACGATTATTTCACCGAGCATTTCAAAGGCGACTGCCTGCTTGCCGTCGGCGACGAAGAGCTGATAAAGATTCATTTCCATACCAACGAGCCGTGGAAGGTGCTTGAATACTGCGCGTCTATCGGCGAGATATACGATATCGTCGTCGAGGATATGGACAGACAGGAACGCGGTCTCAAGGGCTGAGAAAATTTAATATTTCGGGCTGCTGCATTTGAATGCGGCGGCCTCTTTTCATATTATCCGACCTGTCCGCATAGATTTAAATGATATCTATTTTGGAGGCGGATGTATGGACTCGGAAAACGGACGCATGACGCGCGAAGAATACCGCGCGCAGATGGGGCTCGATGCTGAGCCGAATGCAAAACGCGAAAAGAGCGGCGACGCCGGAGCGCGTCTTATATTGCTCCAGCTCATTATCTGCGCCGCCGCCGTCGGTCTGATTTTCGGCATACGCAGGCTGTCTCCCGCAAGCTTTGAGACAATTAAGAATACATATAAATCCGCCATGCAGTACAGCATAAACGCGCGTGAAGCATGGGGAAAAATAAAGAGCGCCGCGGGCTTTGTGTTTGAACCCGCAGGCGCGTTTGCCGACAGTGATAAAGATTCCGAAACGAGCACCGAAAGTCTCGGCAAAGGCTCGTCGGAGCTCAATGTAAAGGCGTATAGAATGAGCTTTTCGCCTTATTACACAACTATGAGCGCGCATATGCCGGTCAGTGGCAGGGTCAGTTCGCCGTTCGGCAGGCGTGAAGATCCGTTTACGGGCGAAGCGTCGCTCCATTCGGGGCTCGATATCGCGGCGGCGCAGGGGAGTCCGATTTCCGCCGCATTTTACGGCACCGTCACCAAGGTCGGAGAGGATGAAATTGCCGGCAAGTATATCCGCCTGACCCACGCGGACGGGCTTGAAACTTTTTATTGTCACTGTTCCGAGATATTGGCTCCCATGAATGCGGTTATTCGCCAGGGCGAGACGATAGCCCTCGTCGGTTCAACGGGCATGGCGACCGGATCGCATCTTCATTTTGAAGTGCGGATAAACGGGCTCAAATATGATCCCGCGCGTCTGCTTTTCGGCGAAAATATCTGATGCATTTTTATATAAAAACGACCCGCATTGATTTAGGTTTCCCATTCGCCGCATCCGCCGCCGTTATTCTTATGCTCGACAAAAGCGAAACGGCGCTGCTTGTTTTTCTTTGCTGTGCTTTGCATGAAGCGGGGCATATTTTGCTCTTGACCCTCTGCTCCGCGCCGCCCGATGCGATAATTCTCGGCGTGTTCGGCATGAGGATAGAGCGGGGAGAATTGTGCCTCGATTACCGCCGTGAGGCTGTCTGCGCCCTCGCGGGACCTGCGGCGAATTTTATTGTTTCGCTTGCCGCTTTGCCGTTTGCGCGAGTGTATCCCAATGCTTTGAAGCTTGCAGCTCTGAGTGCGGGTATAGGCGTTTTCAATCTCCTGCCCGTCGAGCCGATGGACGGCGCGGCGGCACTCAAAAGCTTGCTGCTGCTCAAATATGAGGAGCGCACGGCTGATAAGATTGTTGATATCTTTGCCGCCGTTTTGCTGATTCCTCTGACCGTGTGCGGGATAATTTTGCTCATAAAAACAGGAAACAACTTCACTCTGCTGTGCGTGTGTATTTATATATCCGTCTATCTTATAGCAAAAAAGCGCACCGCCTGATTCTTTCAGACGGTGCGCCGTTAATTTTATCTGTCAGATCGTGATGATGCCGAAGGCGGAAAGAACCTGCGCGACGAGGATAACAACGAGAAGAATCGGGGCTACCCACTTTATCATCACGCGGTGCAGCTTCTCGCCAGTAAATTTGGCGGAAAGTCCGACCTCGTCCGCGATGACCTTTGTGCCGACAACATGACCGATAAGAATACAGGTCAGGAAAGCGACGATTGGCATGAGCACGGAGTTCGAGATGAAGTCGAAGAAGTCGAGCATCTGCATGCCGAAAATCTTGAAGTTTGCAAGCGGGCCGTAGCCGAGGACGGAGAGCGAGCCGATGGCTACAGTACACAATGTAACAACGACAGTCGCGACTATGCGGTTCCAGTGGAACTTGTCTCTGACCATCGAAACGACCGTCTCCATGAGGGAGATGGAAGAAGTGATTGCCGCGAAGAAAACGAGCAGGAAGAACAGCGTGCCGACCACACCGCCTATTGATCCCATGGCGTTGAAGACCTGGGGCAGGGTGATGAACATAAGACCGGGGCCTGCGTTGATTCCGTCAGCCGAACCGCCGTTGAATGCGACGACCGAGGGAATGATGATAAGACCCGCGAGAAGAGCTATACCGGTGTCGAATATCTCAATCTGGCGCACGCTCTTTTCGATGTTGTCCTCTTTCTTCATATATGAGCCGTAGGTTATCATGATACCCATTGCCAGCGACATCGAATAGAACAGCTGACCGAGCGCATCAACAAATACTGTGACAAGCTTTTGCATTGTAAGCCCCTTGAAGTCAGGAACCACATATATCTTAAGACCCTCAAGACCACTTCTTGCTGCACCTGATGCATCCTTATAATTGAGCGTCAGTGAGAAAATACCGATTGCAAAAATAAGCACAACAAGGATAGGCATGAGCACCTTGCTGAACCGCTCGATACCTTTATTGACTCCGCCAATGACAACTGCTGCTGTTATAAGCAGATAAACCACTCCAAATATGATTGGTGCCCACTGACCTGTGATAAAGCCTGTGAAATATCCATCCGCAACTGCATTCTTACCGCTTCCGGTAATGAAAAGTGTAAAGTATTTTAAAACCCATCCACCTATAGTACAGTAGTAAGGCAGAATAATAGCCGGTACTATACACGCAAGTACACCGATAAACTTACCCTTTGGATTGATAAGACCATACGCGGTGAGCGGTCCCTGTCCGGTCTTACGTCCTATTGCAATCTCAGTGGTAAGCAATGCAAAGCCAAAAGTCAGAACAAGTATCAGATACACCAGCAGAAAAAGTCCTCCTCCGTCCTTTGCTGCCAGATACGGAAACCTCCATATATTTCCAAGTCCTACCGCACTGCCGGCTGCCGCAAGAACGAACCCAATGTTGCCGGAAAAAGTGCTTCTTGATTTTTCTTTCATTTTTATACTGTCTCCTTAATATATTATATAATTTAATTTCGATTTAATATGGACATTGTTTCCATTTACAAATCTAATATACCTATTATAATCATCTAGAGTACTTTTTGCAACGGTTGATATTTTTTCTTCGAATTTGCAGTTTGGTAGCGTAGCGACGGCGGGAATACGTGTGCGCCAGTGGTACCCAGGGCTTGCGTTCCATACTATTGTCCTAAATAAGGTTCTTGATTCCCTCTGTTAAACGCTTTGCAACTCTCACATTGTTCATAGTATAAAGGTGAATTCCCTCCACATCATTAGCTAAAAGCTCAATTATCTGACTCTCGCAGTAAGACATTCCGGCATCAAAAAGTGCAGCCTTGTTGTCTCCGTATCTGTGCACAATCTTCTGGAACTTCTCCGGGAACTTAGCTCCGCACATTGTGACCATTCTCTGAATCTGAGCCGCATTGATACAAGGCATGATGCCCGGGATAACAGGCACATTGATACCTGCAAGCCTGCAGTCCTCAGCAAAATTGAAGAAGGTATCATTGTCAAAGAAGAGCTGTGATAAAAGAAGCTCTGCACCGGCATCAACCTTTTTCTTAAGATTCTTAATATCATCTACCTTATCAGCTGCCTCCGGATGAATGTCCGGGTAGCACGCACCTGCGATACAGAACTGATCACCTGTGGTGTCCTTTATGTACTTAATAAGGTCGCTTGCATGGAGAAAATCCTCCTTTGCAGGCACGTTCGGATTTCTGTCTCCTCTTAAAGCCAGGATATTCTCAATGCCCTCATATGAAAGCTGTCTGGTGAACTCATCTATCTCAGCCTTGTTATAGCACAGACATGTAAGGTGTACGACCGGCTCCACATTGTACTGGTTCTTGATTTTCTTCGCAATCTCGATAGTCTTGTTATTGTTTGAGCTGCCGCCTGCGCCAAATGTCACGCTGATGTACTCAGGATGACAATCACAGAGTATCTCAAGCATCTCGTCAATATTTTTAAAGTCCTCCTCCTTCTTTGGTGGAAAAATCTCGAAAGAAAGTGACTGTGGTTTGTTTGTATGTATCTGTGTAATCTTCATGTTATCCTCCGGTATATATGATTATTTGATAAGTTTTAATGTCATAGTCCATATATTACTGTAATTTTTTGTCATTGTAAAATATATTTTTCTTTTAGTTTGTCATAAATAAAATCTATATCAAAACGGGCTGAGCCTTTGATTTTTTTATATGTGGTGATATAATGAACGAAGCAAATCCAAAAGAGGTAATTTATGAAAAAAATAGATTTTGATAACGATTCGATAAAGAAAAACATATTGCAGGCTGCTCTGCCCATGCTTGTAGCGCAGATTCTAAGCCTGTTGTACAACATAGTGGACCGCATATACATCGCCCGCATACCTGATGTCGGAACTACTGCACTCGGTGCTGTGGGGCTCTGCTTTCCTATTATAATGCTGACAATCGCTTTCTCAAATCTCTTTGGAAGCGGCGGCGCTCCGCTTTTTTCAATAAAAAGAGGCATGAGAGATGACAAGGCCGCAAATACTATAATGAATACCAGCTTTACAATGGTCTGCACATTTGCAGTCATTTTTACAGCTTTGTGCATGATTTTTGCAAAGCCCCTTTTAATACTCTTTGGTGCATCTGAAAATGCCCTTAAATATGCACTCCCATACCTGCTCATTTATCTGCTTGGAACACTCCCATCCATGATTTCAACAGGCATGAATCCCTTTATCAACGCTCAGGGCTACTCCACTACAGGCATGCTGTCTGTGGCAATTGGAGCCATTGCCAATTTGGTGCTTGACCCACTTTTTATATTTGGATTTAATTTCGGCATCAAGGGAGCGGCTATTGCTACAATCATTTCACAGACTCTGTCTGCTCTTTTTGTGCTTCACTTCCTTAGGAAAAAGGCCGAGCTTAAAGTGCGTCTTTTGACACTCTTTGAGTTTAGTGAAAACACGCGCTATGCAAAGGATATCATAAGTCTCGGCACCTCCGGCTGTGTCATGCAGCTCACCAACAGTCTGGTATCTATATGCTGCAACAATGTGCTTTCAGTGACCGGAGGCGATTTGTACATATCGGTAATGACCATCGTATCAAGCATCAGGCAGATGGTCGAGACTCCAATTTATGCTATCGTGGAGGGTTCATCTCCTGTTTTAAGCTACAACTATGGCGCCAAAAGGCCGGCCCGGGTGAGAAAATCCATTTTCACTATGGGACTGCTCGTGCTTCTATATACAGCTGTCATGTGGAGTGTGATCATACTTGCTCCTCATGCCCTGATTGCTATTTTCAGCTCCGATGCCACCCTTATGGATGATGCGGTGAAGGCTTTAAATATCTACTTTGCGGCATTCATATTTATGGATCTGCAGTACATCGGACAGACCACCTTTAAATCACTGAACAAAAAGAAGCGGGCTATATTTTTCTCCCTGCTTCGCAAGGTGTTCATCGTCGTACCGCTGACATATATCCTGCCTTACTCCTTTGGCATGGGAACGGACGGTGTGTTTATGGCAGAGCCTGTTTCAAACGTGATTGGCGGAAGCATCTGCTTTGTAACCATGCTTAGCACAGTGCTGCCGGAGCTTCGCAGGATGGAGCAGTAATTACAGCATCTCATCAATGCAGATGCCGTAGCCTCCGGTCGGATCATCCACAAACACATGGGT
>OHHC01001006.1_pt1 | contig 9550 bp, 14 predicted proteins | sample 1606381 | NCBI WGS metagenome assembly OHHC01 (sample SAMEA3879581, study PRJEB24766) | human gut metagenome | biome: human-associated habitat; feature: feces | place: USA | collected 1985/1987 | reverse complement strand
AGTTTACGGGCGAATGTGCCAAGCTGCCAATTATCAACAAGCCGCAATTGCTATAACTTTATATCGGCTATCGCCGATAGCGGACAGCCGCAAGGGCTGTCCCTACGGCGGGCGCTGCTTTAAAATCGCGTAATTTTGAAATGAAAATCTTATGCCGCTGGTAATATTTGCGGCGGCAAGGCGCGCTCCCCAACATCATTCACATCACGCAGGCGAGCACGAGGGTTTCCTCAATGCTTTTATACACGCTCTCGAAGTCGCTCAGCGGCAGGGGATTTCTGCCCTTGCCGAGTTCGAATGTGAACGACGGAATGCCGAGTGCCTCTATCGTCCAGTCCTTGAACCCCGCGTGTGAGGCAAGTCCCGCATTCTGCACGAGCGTATAGCCGCTCGCCGCGGCGAAAATTTTTGCCAGATGCTCGCCGCGCTCCGGCGTGTGCTTCCCGTATTCATAGTATATCTCTTCGCCCTGACTGTGCAGGGCTACAGCTGTTCGCGGCATTCGCCTCATGCACAGCTGAACGAGGGCGTTCACCTCCGGCTCGGTCTGCGGAGCATATCCGCCGAACCGCCTCGGCGCGGGCGCAGTTATTCCCGCTTCGATTTCCAGAGCTTTTGAGAGATCCCACCCGGCATTGAAGTTGTGGTTGAGGTCGACTCCGCGCGCGTTCGCGTTCCAGAGATCATGGCTTTCACTCATAGCGCGCTCAACGCAGTCTCTGTATTTTCCCGCCGTCTCTGCGCCGTGCAGGGCTATCTCGACCCCATCGGGGTTGACGCACGGGACAAATATTATTTCCCGCCGACTCAGTGCGCCGCCTATGTCGATTCCGCACATTGTCTGCCTGTTCTTCGCACTTAGGCACAGCCGCTCTGTAAATCTCAGCGTGACGAGTGCCGTCAGCCGCTCCTGCGCGTGGAAGCACGCCGCTATGAGCACCGGGTTTGCGCTCCTGCCGAAGCGCAGGGCGAATATCTTTCTCCCGCAGGCGCTTCGCCCGGCTATCTCGACTTTTAAAAACGGATATTCCGCCTGGAGCGAGCATACGCTTTTCTTTATATATGCGTAGTCCGGCTCGCCCGGCGTGAAGATATATTTCAAAAAAATCACCCCCGGAAAATAATATTTATTTCCCCGCGGGATAAGACCTGAACGGAGGCTTATATATGAAGCTCGACGAAAAAACGATTGAAAAAAAGTACATCTACAAAGGCAGGATAATCAATGTCCGCACCGACACCGCCGAACTGCCCAACGGCAAGCAGGCTCTGCGCGAGGTTGTGGAGCATCCCGGCGGAGTGACAGTCGCCGCGCTGACTGATAACGATGAACTGATGTTTGTGCGGCAGTTCCGCTATCCGTATTCCGAAGTCCTGCTCGAACTGCCTGCGGGCAAGCTCGAATACGGCGAGGATCCGTTTGAAGCGGGCAAGCGTGAGCTGCGCGAGGAGACGGGAGCCGTGGCGGAGCACTATATCGACCTCGGAAAATTTTATCCCACCCCGGGCTACTGCGGCGAGATAATCCATATGTATGCGGCGAAGGGGCTGTCCTTTACATCCCTCGACCTCGACGACGATGAGTTTTTAGCGCCCGAAAAGATACCGCTCGAAAAGGCGGTCGAGATGGTCATGAACAACGAGATACGCGACGGCAAAACGCAGACCGCCGTGCTCAAAGTTGCGCAGAAGCGCAGAAAGGGCGAGATATGAAAATTGTTCTTGCGTCGTCCTCACCGCGCAGAAAAGAGCTGCTCCAAACGGCGGGTATAAACTTTGAGATAGATGTCGAGGGTGTTGACGAAGTGCCGCAGGGCGACACGCCGGAGGAAAAAGTCTGCTCGATAGCGGCGCAGAAATGCCGCCCGGTGGCGGTGCGCCGACCGAATGACTGCGTGATAGGCGCGGATACGGTCGTCTCCGTTGACGGCGATATTCTCGGCAAGCCGCACGACAGAGAGGATGCGGAAAATATGCTCCGCCGCCTCTCCGGCAGGGAGCACACGGTATATACCGGAGTGTGCATCTCGGCGCACGGAAAAGAAACCGTGTTCAGCGAAGCGACGAAAGTTAAATTCTTCGATCTTACAGATAAAGAGATAGCGGACTATGTGTCGAGCGGCGAGCCGATGGACAAAGCCGGAGCCTACGGGATACAGGGGCTCGGCTGCACGCTCGTGGAGGGCATAAGCGGCGACTATTTCAACGTCGTCGGTCTGCCCGTCGCGCGGGTGGTGCGCGAGATAAAAAGGATAACGGGGGCGAAAAAATGAAGCTGCTTGTGACGGGCGCGTTTAAAATAACGCCCGAAGAAACCGAAAAGCTCGAAAAGCTCGGATATGAAATATATTTCATGCCCGATGAGCGCGTCCAGATGCCGGAGGATATCCCCTGCGGCGAGATAGAGGCTGTCATTTGCAACGGGCTGTTTCTCTATACCCCGCCGGAGAAATTCCCCCTTTTGAAAACCGTTCAGCTGACGAGCGCGGGACTTGACCGCGTGCCCGCGGACTACATGGAAGCTCACGGTATAAAGGTGTTCAGTGCCCGCGGGGTATACAGCGCACCCATGGCGGAGTTCGCCGTCTGTTCCGTGCTCGGCTTTTATAAGCGCACGGCGTTTTTTGCGGCAGCTCAGGCGGAGCGCCGCTGGGAGAAGCACCGCGGACTTGAGGAGCTCGGAGAAAAGCGCGTTGCCATAGTCGGCTGCGGGAGCGTCGGACGCGAATGCGCGAACAGGTTCAGAGCCTTCGGCTGCGAGATTATCGGCGTCAACAGAAGAACCGCCGTTGACGGCTTCGATAAAATATATTCAATAGGTGATATCCGCGCCGCCGTGAGCGCGGGCGATATAGTCATATTCTGCCTGCCGCTGACAAAGGAGACGGAGCATATCGCGAACGCCGAGCTGTTCTCCGCGATGAAGGACGGAGCGGTCATAGTAAATATATCGCGCGGCGGAATAATCGATACCGACGCGCTCATAACCGAGCTCAAGTCCGGGCGGCTCAGAGCCGCGCTCGACGTGTTCGAGCAGGAGCCGCTGGACGCCGGCAGCGAGCTGTGGGATCTCCCGAACGCCGTGATAACCCCGCACAATTCATTTGTCGGCGACGGCAACCGCGCAAGGCTCTTTTCATTGATAATAAACAACCTGAAATAAGACTGCCGCCGGGCAATTCAACTCGGCGGCAATTTTTACATATGCCGAAAAATTTTTGAAGTACATCTTTTTTTATGCTCGTTATTATTGACGAAAGCGCAAAGGAGGTGGTAAAGATAGATCGCGAAGAAAAGTTAAAAGAGCTCATGGACGGCTACAGCAAGCTCGTCTTCAGCATATGCTACCGACTGACGAACGACTACTTTACCGCTGAGGATCTGACCCAGGAAACTTTCCTGTCCGCCTATTCCTCGCTCGACAGATTCGACGGGCGCAACGAGCGCGCGTGGCTGAGCCGAATAGCGACGAACAAGTGCCTCGATCATCTAAAGAGCGCGGCGTCGAGAACGACACCCGCCGAGGATGACGAACTGGAGTTCAGAGCCGGCGCCTCACCGGGACTCGAGGACGAATACATGAACGCTCAGCTCGGGCGCGATATCAGAGCGGCGTGCGAGGCGTTGAGAGAACCCTACCGCAGCGTGGCGGTCGAATATTTCTGCGAGGACATGCCGCTGTCAAAGATAGCCGAGCGAACGGGCGAACCGCTCAAAACCGTCCAGACCCGGGCATACAGAGCAAAGAAAATGCTCAGAGAAAATCTAAAGGAGGTCATACTGCAATGACACACGCAGACGATAAAAAATTAACGCTCCTGCTGCGCGGCGGCTTGAGCGAGAGCGAAAAAGCAAAAGTCATGGAGCACATCGCCGAATGCGACGAGTGCGCCGACCGTATGGCCTGCTTGACGCTCGACATGGCTTGCGTCGATCCTCCCGCAGGCATGAGCGAGGATATCCTCGCCGCCGCCGCAAGGGAGAACACCCGCGAGAAGCGCAGACAGGATAACCTGCTGATGTATTCCGTGAGAGTGGTCGCGGGAATATGCGCGGCGCTCGTGATGATATTCTCCGGCGCGTTCAAGCACATATCGAAGATAAATGATATAGATATGTCGAAGCTGAACGACAAGAGCCGCTCGATAAGCCAGTCGATTGACGAGAGCTTCAACGAATTCAAACAGAAAATCTCTGACTTAGGAGGAAATAATAATGAACAAAAAGAATAAAATACTCTTTTTCCTGTTTTCGCTCATTCCGGGCGCCGCGCATATGTATATAGGTCTCGTCAAGCGCGGACTTGTTATAATGCTCGCGCTCGTCGCGGGAGCGGGACTCGCCATGATGGCCGACACCCCGGCGTTTTTGCTCGTGCTTCCGGTGCTGTGGTTCTACAGCTTCTTCGATGCATGGAACAAATATCATCTGCCCGAGGATAAGCTGGCAAAGGTTCAGGACGACTTCCTGTTCTTCTTGAACGCCATGCCCGAAAATGTTCGCTCTGATCCGCGTTTTAAGAAAGTTGCCTCCGCAAATGTTTTAAAGGTCGGCGGCATTGTCGCGATAATAGCCGGAGCCTATCTTATCTGGGATCAGATAATAGTCAGAGTTCTTATCCGACTGCTCAGCGATACGGGCGCCGAGATCCTGAGCCAAATTTCCTATAAGCTTCCGCAGGTAGCCGTCGCCGTCATACTGATAGTTGTGGGAATAAAGCTCATCTCGCACAAGAAGCGTGAACTGGAGAGAAAGAATAACGAAGAGGAGGACAAATAACATGACGGCAAAACGCGTAGGCTCGGTGACGCTCGGTCTGACTCTCGTCGTTTTCGGCGTGATGTTTTTACTCAGCGCATTTATTAAGAGCTTCAACTACCTCGATGTAATAAAATTCTGGCCTGTTATCTTTATATCTCTCGGCATTGAAATGCTCGCCCACGCCTTTTCAAAAGACGCGGAAAAAGCGAAGCTCGATGTTCCCTCGTGCATCATGACCTGCGTGCTCATGCTCTTTTCAATGTGCCTTGCCGGCGCACAGTATGCGATGACGGAGCTTGTTCCCTATATCCAGGCGCACGCGTAAAAGAGGTGCCGGATTGAAAAAGAAACTGAGAAAAAGAATCTCCGCGGGGCTGATAATCTCAGTCCTCGCGGTTATGGCGGCACTGCTCGCGGTCTTTGCGATAAGACCGCATCTGCGTTTCGTCGCCGGGGAATATCTCGGGCTGAACACCCGAAAGATAACGGTCGCAAAGATTTCACCCGAGCTTGACGAAATAAATATTGACGCTCTGCGCGCCGACTCGCGCGTGACTTTTAATCAGAGCCTGATGCTCGTAAACTCCGAGCATCCTCTGGATGATAAAGATAAGCCCGATCTTGCGGAATACAAAAAGACGGGCGTCATAATGAACGCCTGCGCCGCAGAGAGCTTTTCGGAGCTGTCCGCCGCAGTAATGGAAAAGACCGACTGCAAGCTTCTTGTCATGAGCAGTGTCCGCGACGCGGACGAACAGAAAGAGCTCTACAACAGCGATTCCTCGACCGCCGCCGCGCCCGGCGCGAGCGAGCACCAGACGGGACTCGGCATAGATGTTTATGTCAAAAACTTCGCGGGCGAGGGCTTTGTCAAAAGCCAAGCCGGACAGTTCGTCAACTCCGAGTCGTGGAAATACGGATTTATAATCCGCTATCCGTCCTACGGCAAGAGCTCGACGGGCATAAAATTCGAGCCGTGGCACATTCGCTATGTCGGCAAGCCCCACGCGGCGATAATATACAACGACCGCCTGACGCTCGAAAAATATATCGACTCGTTTGAAACAGGCGAGTGGTACTCCGCCGACGGATATTTGATTTCAAGGCAGACTGTCGGCGAGAGCGTGACGATGCCGAAAGCATTCGGCTCGGCAGTTATCTCCCCGGACAACACCGGCTGCTATATAATAACAGTTAAACAGTGAAAAGCAAGAAACAGAAAATCCGCCAAGCGAAAGCAAGGCGGATAATTTTATTGGTCCTCTTCGTCGAGTGTGTCTTTTCCAAAGGCTTTTATATAGCTCTCGGTGAGGTCTTTTATGATAATCGGGGCTTCTTCCTCGTCCAGTATTCCGTCGAGGCGGCCTTTGAGCAAATCCTCATAGTAGAGATAGAGCTCGTCGCTCATGGCTTCGCTGAGATCGTTGTTGTCCACTTCCCACTTTATCAGCGGGAGCACCGCGTTAAGGCGTTCAGCCTCTTCAAGGATATCCTGATTGAACTCCGGAAGATATGAATTTTCAAGCAGGTCTCCGGTTTTTGGCTGTATACCTGTGCGCAAACGACTTTCAAGAATTTCTGCTGCGCCCTGATAATCAAGGCCGTATTTCATTCTTTACCCTCCTGTTTCAATTTGTGCTGTTTTTAATATATCGGCTTTTTTCTTTTGTGTCAACTGTTTGGGGGAACGGTGAAATGATTGTACGATATGCGGCGGGTGCGGCATTGCCGAGGCACATTTTGCTTTTAGTTTAAAGGCGTTTTATTTTCAAACAAAAAGAAAATGCCGAAACGTGGGGTAGCGTATATCTTTTGATTACAGTGCGACGCGAAGGTAGGGTATAAATCCTGCAAATTCATATCGTGCCGCTTGCGCGGCAGCGGTGCATCAGGTCGCCGCACCCTACAAATATGTTCAATTTCTACGGATTTCGCGGACGGATAATATCCTCCTCTGCAAATTGTGCTGATTTATAATATTGCGCATTCTTCATTAACAATGCATACAGCAATACAGCGCTCAATCTATTTCCACGCCGCCGATAAATAATATAACAAAAACAGCCGCAGTCAAAAAACGCTGCGGCTGTTCCTGTGAACCCCGTTCTCTTTTGGATTTGCTGTTCTCATATCCCGAAAATTATTTTATATTTTTTATCCACTTCTCGACTTCTTTGTCGGAGGTGCGCTGAGTGTGGTCGTCGAATCTTATATCGATGCCGGGCTTTACATCCGCGCCGGGGCAGGCGGATTTGACATCTCTTAATGTGTGACCTGTCCAGCCGCCGTTTGTCGCGAAAGTATAAATTTTCTTGCCTGTGAGGTCATTGTGGCTCAGGAATGTCTTGACCGCCGGGGCGAAGGTGTACCACCACACGGGCGTACCGAGCATTACTGTGTCGTAGTCCGAAAGGTTGACGCCGAGCGGCTTTATCTCCGGCTCGTATCCGCGCTTTACTTCGTCCGCGCCCCGGTCGACAATAGAGTTGTAGTCGCCCTCATACGGCACGACTGTGTCAATACGCGCGGTGCCGCAATTCAATTCGCGGGCGATTTTTTCTGCAATGCTTTTTGTGTTGCCGCCCCAGGAATAGTAAATAACAATCGCTTTCATTATTTATCCTCTCCGTAAACTTCTTTTGCCATGCGGAATGCCGCCCATGCTTTCGGCCAGCCGGCATAGAACGCGAGCTGGGTGAGCATCTCCGCCATCTCCTCTGCGGTGACTCCGTTCTCTTTTGCGTGGGATATGTGATATTTCAGCGAGCTGTCGGTGATTCCTTGGCTGATGAGCGAAGTGATGGTTACCAAACTGCGGTCGCGCAATGAAAGCAGGTCATTGCGGCTCCATACTTCTCCGAAGAGGATGTCGTCATTGAGGTGAGCGAACTCTGGGGCAAACTCACCCAGTTGGGTGCGCCCTGCTGTCTGTACTATTTTCTTCATTGTATCATTTTTTTAATTCTTCTTCAAGAACATTTTCAATGTATTAAAATAACAGTTATTCTATACATGCATCATTATATCTACGCAGTTTTGCGATACTCGCTTGGAGTCTTGCCCGTCTGCGCCTTGAAAAAGCGGACGAAGTGCTGGGGATACTCAAAGCCGAGGCGCTGGCTGATTTGCGTTATGCTGATGGTTTCATCAACAAGTAGTTGGCGGGCAGCCGAAAGCAGTCGGTCGCTAATCAGACTCTTGGCGGTTCTGCCTGTCTCGGTCTTAACCAATTCGCCGAAATATTTAGTTGAATAGCAGCATTTGTCGGCAAAGTAGGCTACGGTAGGCAGACCTTCATGCTCCGCCTTCTGGGCAATGTATTCATCGAGCAGAGATATGAACTTCTTTACTACCGAATGATTTATCTCCTCGCGTGTGATAAACTGTCGGTCGTAGAAGCGCAGACAATAGTTCAGCAGCAACTCGATGTTGGAAACGATGAGTTCACGCGAATGCCTATCTATAGGATGCTCGAGTTCCTGCCCAATCATTGAGAGCACGTCACGGAAGATGTTTACCTCGGCAGCGGATAGGTGTAGAGCTTCGTTGCTTGTATAGTCGAAGAACTCATAGCGGGAGATGTTCTTGCCAAGCTGGGTGCGGTTGAGCAACTCGGGATGGAATGCCAATACTGTATATTTGGCAAGCGATACTCCTGGATTTGGTTCCACTTTAATCGACTGTCCTGGAGCAAACGATGTTACGGTCATCTCGTCAAAATCATATTCTGTTCTGCCGTATGACAATTTACATCCCTTGTTTTCCTTCAGAAAGAGGGCATAAAGTCCGTAGTGATGCACAGCCTCCTGTATAGGAGAGGTGTTCTCTACACGCGCAATGCTTACTAAGGGATGAAGCGTTTCCACCCCTATGAAGTCGTTGAACTCCTGTATAGTATTAAAGAATAATTCCTTCATCATCCTATGTCTTTTAAATTTATGCAAAGATAATGCAAACGAGCGCAATGAAAGCCTGCTTTCAAATTGCCGAGTGCAGCTTATCTTATGCAAAGATACATACATTCTTCAAAAGAGCTTATACCTGGTTTTCGGAAGATATTACCATTATCGGAGTTTTTGTCCTTTGTACTTAAACACTTTGACCATATCCTTGTCGCCACCCACGAGCTGACTGCATCTGTTCGGCATTCCGGTGTCTGAGAAACCGCATTTCTCCATGACCTTTCCTGATGCAGGATTTCTTCGTTCTTTATTATGTTATTGATTCATGTGTAAATACACCGTCAGCTCAATCTGTGTCAGCAGAATGCAGGGATGCTTCGTCTATACGCTCGATTTTGAATATGACTGGTCTTGTACCGTCAGAACAACAGCATATCATTTCGTTTTCACACTTCATCCATCCCTTCATGATTGAACCACCTTGCAGTCCGGTGTATATGTATCGTGAAATGGCATCCCATGCCTCAGAGCAATGTGGCATCTTGGGACCTCCTGCTACGCTATCCGGGTCGGCAGAAGTTTTGACGAGCGTATTCAAGCCTCCATGCCAGAAATGGTCGTTTTCATCGTCACGCTCAAAAACAAACTCATCACCAATGTTGTAGCATGGACACATTCCTGCTTTTGGGTCGGCGCAATACTTCTCCTGCAGTTCCGGATAGACCTTCTTGTCTATTACCGTTACTTTTACTTTATGCTTCATATTCTTTCTTATTTATATAATTACCAATTCTATTAGCTTGTCTTCTCTGATTATTTTGAGAGATATGTTCGGTCAAAAAGTATATTTTTCATCTTTCTTGATATTCTATTCTTTCTTTTCAACA
>OHHC01000979.1_pt1 | contig 9699 bp, 5 predicted proteins | sample 1606381 | NCBI WGS metagenome assembly OHHC01 (sample SAMEA3879581, study PRJEB24766) | human gut metagenome | biome: human-associated habitat; feature: feces | place: USA | collected 1985/1987 | reverse complement strand
TGTTGTCGCTGTCCGTTACAGCGGGTGGGCGGCGCTTGTGGGTAGTGTCCTTCTCATCGCGTTCTCGGTCTATAAGATTGTCAAGTTCTTTAACATCCGCAACCGTGAACGCCAGCTAAGGGACATGGCGTCGCACAGCCTCGACGCGACAGACGCCGGTTCCGTCAACGATTTTCCCATGCCTATGCTCGTTTGTGACGGCGACGGGATAATCGAGCTTTTCAACAGAAGCTTTTTCCATACTTTTATGGATGAGTCGGTCATCGACCGCAAGCTTGCCCAGCCGTTTATCGGCGGCTGCGATCCCGAGCAGGCGGAGTCGAACGGCGCAGCCATAGTCAAAATCAAAGATTCCTATTATATAGTCACCCCGTCCTCGTTCGAGTTCAAGGGCGGGAAAGAATATGTTTTCTATTTCACCGATGTAAGCGAGATGAAGCGCGCTCAGCTCGCTTACATAAAGAACAGACCCATCATAATGCTTCTGCAGACCGACGATATCGCGGATATCAAGGCGGACTACAGGGACAGCGAGCGCGCGGCGATACGCGGCGGAGTCGAAGAGGTGATAGAGAACTGGACAGGGCAGTATGACTGCATCATGCGCAAAATCTCCGAGGAGCGGTTCATGATAATCGCCCAGAGCGATGTGCTCGAGAAGATGCGCGCCGACCGTTTCAGCGTTCTCGATAAGATACGCGAATATAAATACAAAGAAAGAGTGCTCGGTCTGACCCTCTCGATAGGCGTCGGTACGGGTGTCGCCATAACCGATTGCGAAAAGTCCGCCGAGCAGGCGCTCGATATGGCGCTCGGACGCGGCGGAGATCAGGCGGCGGTCAAGACGAAGGACGAGTATGAGTTCTTTGGCGGCGTTTCCAAGAGCGTCGAAAAGGTCACAAAATTCCAGACCCGCGTCGCGGCTTCGTCTCTTTCGAGTCTTATCAGCGCGAGCGACCGCGTGATGATAATGGGTCATTCGTTCCCGGATATGGACGCTTTCGGCGCGGCAGTCGGCGTGTCGTCGATAACCCGCGCCCTCGGCATCGACGCGTATATCGCCCTCGATGAAAACCGCAGCTTTGCCGGTGCCGCTGTTGATATGCTCCGAGCTGACGGCTGGGACGGCAAGATAATCGATGTCAACGAAGCCCTCGCGCTCATGACTAGAAAGACCCTGCTCGTCGTTGTCGATACCCATAAGAGCAGCTTTGTCGATTTCCCGACTCTCTATGAAAAGGCGTCCGCCACGGTCGTTATCGACCATCACAGAAAGTCGGTTGATCATATCAAAGACGCGCTCATTTTCTTCCATGACCCCAACGCCTCGTCGACCTGCGAAATGGTCACGGAGCTCATGCGCTATATAACCCCCGCGCCGACGCTGTCTCCCGTTGAAGCTCAGGCGATGCTCGCGGGCATAATGCTCGACACAAAGGAGTTCGTCCTCTCAACAGGTGTGCGCACCTTCGAAGCGGCGGCTTTCCTCAAGGGCAAGGGCGCAGATACCGTCGCGGTAAAGCGCCTGTTCTCGAATTCGATCGAGAGCAACCGTAAGCGCAGCGAGATAATCTCCGCCGCGCATATCTACAGGGGCTGTGCCATAGCCTGCACCGCACCCGGCATGGAGAACGCGAGACTGCTCAGCGCCCAGGCGGCGGACGAACTGCTTGAAGTCAGCGGCGTAAAAGCCTCATTTGTTATCTTCGACAGCGGAAAGGACAGCGTCAATATCTCGGCGCGTTCCTACGGCGATCTGAATGTCCAGATAATCATGGAATATCTCGGTGGCGGCGGCCACCGCACCATGGCGGCGGCTCAGCTCACCGGTGTGAATATGGAGGAGGCAAAGTCGAAGCTCTGCGAAGCGATCGACGCCAAATATCCCCGCACCGACGGCGAAGAGCAAAGCCCGATTTCGTGATATTCCTTAAATTAACGCGAATTTATTGGCGTGCGGCTTGTAGGGTGCGGCGACCCCGACGCACAGATGCCGCCTGAGCGGCATGAAATTTCGCACGAGCCAATCACAATATGCTGCAATTCGCCACAAAATTACACCCGTAAATAACCCGAAAGGAATTGATATAAATGAAAGTTATTCTCACTCAGGATGTAAAAAGCCTCGGCAAGAAAGGCGAGCTCGTCAACGCTTCCGACGGCTACGCGAGAAACTTTCTCTTCCCGAGAAAGCTCGCCGTTGAAGCAAACGCTCAGGCGATGAACGAGCTGAAAAACCGCGAATCCGCGGAGAAATACAGGCTCGAAACCGAGCTCAAGAACGCCAAGGAAGTTGCCGCGAAGATAAACGGCAAGACCGTCAAACTCACCGCCAAAGCGGGTCAGGGCGGAAAAATCTTCGGCTCTGTCACCGCAAAGGAAGTCGCCGAGTCGATAAGCCGCCAGTTCGGCGTCTCGGTCGACAAGAGAAAGGTGTCCATGGAGGATATCAAGTCTTTCGGCACATTCAGCGCCGAAGTGAAGGTATATAACGGCGTCAACGCAACCGTCTATGTCAGCGTGGGCGAGGAATAATTGCTGAAAACCGGAGGATCTAACAAAAGTGGATGTGAATAACCTAACCCTGCCCGAGGGGTATCAGATGCCCTTCAGCCTTGAGGCGGAGCAGGCGGTGCTCGGATGCGTGCTGATGGATCCGAACTGTATGCCGCAGGTGCTGATCTATCTTCGCCCGGAGTATTTCTATCTCCCGCAGCACAAAGAGATTTTCTCCGTCATGGTGAGTCTCGATGCGCTCGGCAACAAGATCGATCCGCTCATTATTCTCGAAACGCTCAAGAATAACGGAACATATGACGAGGCGGCAGGCAAGAACTATCTGTTCCAGCTCGCTCAGAGCGTGCCGACCACTTCAAATGTCGAGTCATATGCCAAGATAGTGCGCGAAAAATATTTCATGCGCACCCTCATCACCGTCTCGCAGGAGACTATCGACAACGCCGTCGCCCAGACCGATAGCGCGGATATGCTTCTCGACGCGGCGGAGCAGAGGATATACGATATCCGCCAGGGCAAGACGAGCACAGGCCCGTCGAAGCTCAGCGATATAATAGTCAATCAGGTCTATGATACCCTGCAAAAATTGAGCTCCGAGGGCGCGGAAGCGTTCAAGGGAATCTCGACGGGCTACAGGGATCTTGACGATGTTATCGCCGGACTCAACAAATCCGACCTCATACTTATCGGCGCGCGCCCTGCAATGGGTAAAACGAGCTTCGCCTTGAATATTGCGAGAAACGTCGCTGTCAAGGCTAAGAAGAAAATACTCTTCTTCTCGCTCGAAATGACGAAAGAGCAGCTTGCGCAGAGAGTGCTCTCCACCGAAGCGCGCGTGCTCAGCACAAAGATGAGAACAGGTCAGCTCGATACCGATGACTGGACCCGCCTCGGACTTGCTACCGCTTCGCTCAACGACTGCGAGCTGTATTTTGACGATACGAGCACGATAACCGTCGCCGAGATGAAAGCGCGCGCACGCAGACTCAAGAATGTCGATTGTATTATTATAGATTACCTCGGACTCATCCGCTCCGGCACAAAGGTCGAAAGCCGCGTGCAGGAGGTTACCGAGATAACCCGAAGCCTCAAGCTCATGGCGAAGGATCTGAATATCCCCGTCATCTGCTGCGCCCAGCTCTCCAGAGGCACCGAGGGCAGAGGGAAATCCCACCGTCCTCAGCTGTCCGATCTGCGTGAATCGGGCTCTATCGAGCAGGATGCGGATATAGTCCTCATGCTCTACCGTGAGGAATATTACAAGAACGAAAAAGACGACCCGGACGGCGACGATGAGCCCGCGCCCACCGCGCCCGTTGCCAACGAGGTCGAGGTCATTGTTGCCAAGAACAGACACGGTCCGACGAAGACCGTCGATTTCATCTGGGATGCGGATCACACTCTGTTCATGGGCGTGGAGAAGATTCAGAATGCTTGATAAAGCGCTCAGCGCCGTGGAAAAATATAATATGCTCAGCCCGGGAGCTGCGGTTATAGCCGCGGTCTCGGGCGGTGCCGATTCAATGGCAATGCTGCTCTTTCTTATGAAAATAAGCGAGCAGTATTCGCTGTCCCTGACCGTCGCCCATGTCAACCATGGGCTGCGCGGTGAGGAGGCGCGGCGCGACGAGGAATATGTGCGCTCCTTCTGCGAAAAGAACTCTCTTCGTTTTGAAGTCCTTCACGCCGATGTTGCAGCCCTTGCAAAACAGAGCGGGGAGACCTGCGAAGAGTGCGGGCGAAGAGTGCGCTATGAGTTCTTTGAATCGATAGACAAAAACGCGAAGATCGCAACCGCCCATACCGCGAGCGACAACGCCGAAACGATGCTCTTCAATCTCGCACGCGGCTCGTCGCTGAAAGGTCTGTGCGGCATACCGCCCGTTCGCGGGAATATTATAAGACCGATGATATTCTGCACGAGAGAGGATATAGAAGTGTTCTGCCGCGAAAATTCTCTCGATTTTGTGACGGACAGCACCAATCTGACTCTCGATTACAGCCGCAATAAAATTCGCCATATCGCAGTCCCGGCGCTCAAGGAGATAAACTCCGCTTTTGAGGAGAATGCCTCGCGTTTTTCTCAGAATGCAGCACTTGATGAGGATTTTCTTGAGGGCGAAACGGAGTCGCTTCTTGCGTCCGCCAAAAAAGACGGCGGTTTCTCATGCAAAGCCCTGCTTTCGGCTCATCCGGCGATACGCCGCCGCGCTCTGCTCGGCGCTATTAAAAATGTATGCCCGAAGTCGGCGGATTTCAGGACCGTAAATGCAGTTGAAAACATTCTCCAAGGCGGCGGGAAAATTCAGCTGTCGCCCGATATTTTTGCTGTTTCAAACGGCGATATTATTCGCTTTGAAACTCCCGCGAAGCTGAGCGAAGAGTGGTCCGAAGATATCGAGCCCGAGTGCATAAACGGCTCTGTATGCCATAACGGGCGCGTTTCAATTTGTCGGGTTAACAAAAAAGTTTTCTTTGATACACAAAAAATTCACAAAGATATGTTGGATTATTGCATTGATTGTGATAGAATAAATGGAAAAGTTCAAGTCGGGAGCCGCCGCGCGGGCGATAAACTGACCCTTGCAAAGCGCGGATGCACAAAAAGCCTGAAAAAACTTTTCAATGAGGCACATGTCCCGCCGGAGAGCCGCTGCGATGTCGCAGTGCTGCGCGACGAGTCGGGTGTGCTGTGGGTTGAGGGATTCGGCGCGGACAGACGATGCCGCGTCGGAAAAAACACTGAAAATGTGCTTATAATACGGAGGGAAAAGCAATGATAGAGGATATAGAGAGAGTATTGCTCAGCGAAGAGCAGATACATGAGATAGTCTCCCGCCTCGGCAGGCAGATAAGCGAGGACTACAAGGACAAAAAGCTGCTCATGGTAAGCGTCCTTAAAGGCTCGGTCGTTTTCATGGCGGATCTCATGAGAGCGATAACGATACCCTGTGAGATAGACTTTATGGCGGTTTCGAGCTACGGCTCGGGAACCGAAAGCTCCGGCGAAGTCAAGATAATCAAAGACCTTGACAGACCTATAGAAGGCTACGATCTGCTTCTGGTCGAGGATATCCTCGATTCCGGCAAGACCCTCCATTACATATCCGAGATGCTCAGAGCGCGCAAACCCGCGAGCATAAAGATATGCACCTTCCTCGATAAACCCGAGCGCCGCATGATAAAGGATCTCAAGGCGGACTATGCGGGAACGGAAGTGCCCGACGAGTTCGTTGTTGGCTACGGTCTCGACTATGCCGAGAAGTACCGCAACGTGCCTTTCCTCGGCGTGCTCAGCCGTTCGGTCTATGAGAAGTAAGAGCGGCTCATTCAAGAAAACTTCGGCAGTCATAGGAGTGATTTGACGTTTGAAAAATAACAAGAAAGACACCAACAGCGGCGCAAGAAAAGCGCTGGCATGGATACCGTATATTCTTATACCCGTCCTTATAATCTCCGGTGTTTCCCTCTATGCAAGGCAGCAGAAGAAGGAAAAGCTTGAGTATTATCAGGTCGTGCAGTATTTTGACGACAAGAAGGTCACGGAATACGATCTGAATATGTCGAGCGGCGCGCTTGAGTTCAAGCTCAAGGGCGACAACAAGGTGTATACCTACACCGTCCCGAACGTCAGTATGTTCCAGGAGGACATACACAACGGCGTTATCGCATATAACAGAGCGCATCCGGACGCCCCGATAAAGGCGCAGTACGAGACCGGCTCGACCGGCGCACTGCTTCTCAATATCGTCCCGACGCTTCTCATGCTCGTCATTCTCGGCGTACTTCTGTTCTATATGTTCCGCAAGATGAACAACGCCATGAACAACGAGAACAACCGCACCCTTTCGTTCGGCAAGGCGCGCGTCAAGCGTGCAAAGGACGAGAGCCGCAAAACAACGTTTGACGATGTCGCGGGCGCTGACGAAGAGAAAGAGGAGCTCAGCGAGATAGTCGATTTCCTCAAAGATCCCTCGCATTTCAACAAGCTCGGCGCGAGAATACCACGCGGCGTTCTGCTCGTCGGCCCTCCCGGTACAGGTAAAACATTGCTTGCAAGGGCTGTCGCGGGCGAAGCTAACGTGCCTTTCTTCTCGATTTCCGGTTCGGATTTCGTCGAGATGTATGTCGGTGTCGGCGCTTCCCGTGTGCGCGACCTTTTCAATGAAGCGAAGAAAAATTCACCTTCGATAATCTTTATCGATGAGATAGACGCCGTCGGACGCCACAGAGGCGCAGGCATGGGCGGCGGACATGACGAGCGCGAGCAGACTTTGAACCAGCTGCTCGTCGAGATGGACGGCTTCGGTGCAAACGAGGGCGTTATAATCATCGCGGCGACTAACCGTCCCGATATCCTCGACCCCGCGCTTCTGCGTCCCGGCAGATTTGACCGCCAGGTAACAGTCGGCTATCCCGACCTCAAAGGACGCGAGGCTATCCTCAAAGTCCACGCCAAGGGCAAGCCCCTGGCGGAGGATGTGGACCTGGAGAAGTTGGCCAAGGGTACCTCCGGCTTTACCGGCGCAGACCTGGAAAACCTGCTGAACGAGGCGGCCCTGCTGGCCGGACGCCGGGACGAGAAGGCCATTACCATGGCCGACCTGCAGCAGTCCGTCATCAAGGTCATCGCGGGACCCGAGAAGCACAGCCGGGTGATCCCCGAGCACGAGCGCCGGCTCACCGCCTATCACGAGGCAGGCCATGCAGTCTCCGCCTATTATCTCGAGTATAACGATCCGGTTCACCAGGTCTCAATCGTCCCGAGAGGGCAGATGGGCGGATACACAATGTATCTCCCGACCGAGGATAAGAGCTATCATTCAAAGAACGAGATGCTCGATAATCTTGTCAGCCTGCTCGGCGGCAGAGTTGCCGAAGCGCTGATAATCGGCGATGTCTCGACCGGCGCGTCGAACGATATCGAGCGCGCTACGGATATAGCGCGCAAGATGGTCACGAAGTACGGCATGAGCGAGAAGCTCGGTCCGATAACTTTCGGCTCGGGCAACGACGAAGTGTTCCTCGGCAGAGATTATTCTCACCTGAAGAACTATTCCGAGGAGACCGCCGCAGAGATCGATGAGGAAATCAACCGCATCATCACCACGGCTTACGGCAGAACCGAGGATATCCTCAAAGAGCATATCGACAGGCTCCATGCAGTCGCAGGCGCACTTATTGAGCGCGAGAAGATAAGCGGCGAGGAGTTTGAGACGATAATGCACGGCGGCACTCTTGATCCGCTCAGTGCACAGAGTGATGACAGCAAACCTGCTGAAGTGCCGGAGCAGTCCGACGCTCAGAACAATGAGGAGGCAGACGGAAATGAGAAAGAATCTGAGTAAGATGTTTTTCGGAATAGCGGTCGTTGCCGCAGGAATCATATTCCTCGGCTCGGCGTTCGGCTTCTGGGAGATTAGTGAGCTGAGCGGCTGGTGGACTGTGTTTATTATTGTTCCCGCTATCGGCAGCATGATAGCCTCGGGTCTTGACCTGCTCAATGTCGCGGCTTTCGCGGTCGGCGTGTGGCTGCTGATCAAGTGCAACCCCCAGTGGGTACCCGCAGAGCGCATGAACCATTTCGCTATCGCTATCGCGCTTGTCACGGTCGGCTTCTGGCTGATATTCAGCACTGTCAAAACAAAGAAGCTCAAAAAGCATCTCGATGACAACAGCGGACCCATTTCGCAGGAGAGCAAGCCCACTTATACAGCGGTCTGCTCGGGCGGCGTTTATAAGAACACGACCGGCAACCTGCTCGGCGCTCATTGCTTCGCAATCCTCGGCGGTCTTGAAGTTGACCTGAGCGAGGCGCAGATAAACGAAGAGATAACAATAAGCGTCACCTCGATTCTCGGCGGAGTCGATATCTATCTGCCCGAGAATGTCAGAGTTGAGTGCTCGGACGGCGCGAGCCTGCTCGGCGGCATCGACAACAAGATGCCCGCGAACAACGACCTGTCTCAGCCGCTCGTCCATATCAAGCATTTCAATGTCCTCGGCGGCACTGATGTTATGACAAGAGTCCATAAAAACGCATAAATGATTTCGCGCCCGGATAATTATTTCCGGGCGTGTTTTATATGGTGAAAAGATGAAAGAACGCAAATTCATAAAACTGCCGCCCGAAAAAGCCCCGCAGATGTTTGATCTTGTTCTCGAACGGATGAAATGGATGGACGAAAAGGGGATAGAGCAGTGGAATGTCATGGGCTATGACGAAGTTTATCCGCTGTCATACTATGAGCAAAAATGCAGAGAGGGTCTAGCCTTTGCGCTTGAAGACAAAGACGGAGCGATACTCTGCGCCGCCGTGCTTCTTGAAAACGACAGCCGTTGGAGCGACGATGTCCCCGCGCTCTATGTCCATAACCTCGTCTCAAAGGTCGGCGCGGGCGATGCGGGCGCGGAATTTCTGCGCCGCGCAGGGGAGTATGCCCTGAGTATAAACAAAGAATATCTCCGCCTCGACTCGTCCGAAAATAACGAACCGCTCGCAAAATATTACGAAAACCTGGGCTTCGTCCCTGTCGGCACCTGCACTGACGGGCCGTATAAAGGCGTTCGCCGCGAGAAGAAGTTGAAATAACAGAATCTGCACAATTTTATTGCAACACACTTGTAGGGTGCGGTGACCCCGACGCACCGCGCCGCGTAAGCGGCACAAAAGTCTGTCACTACTAATTTTGCAAGCAAATTTTTATCACAATATATAATCTTATTTCGGCTCCCTTATGTAAAGTGAACCGGCTCGGCGAAGCCGAGACTGAGGGGTTGCAGCACAGAACCAACTGAAATCAATGACGCCCCATTTCCCACCGCACAAACAAAATAACCGGCAGTCACAACACGTCATCCGTTGTGACTGCTTCGTTTTGTCTCTACCGCCACCCATTTGTCTGCCGCGCACAAAAATACACGCTTTGGGTCTCTCCGAATTTACACTTTGTTTTCATCATTTGTTTGACATGCGGCGCATTTTGAATTACAATAAATAGATAGCGAGCAGGCTGGGCAGCTGCGGGGATCTTTTAATAAGATCAATGAGGAAAGTCCGAGCTTCACAGAGCAGGATAACGGCTAACGGCCGCCGAGGGTGACCTTAGGGAAAGTGCAACAGAGATATACCGCCCGCTTTGCGGGTAAGGGTGGAAAGGCGAGGTAAGAGCTCACCGGCGT
>OHHC01000972.1_pt1 | contig 9764 bp, 6 predicted proteins | sample 1606381 | NCBI WGS metagenome assembly OHHC01 (sample SAMEA3879581, study PRJEB24766) | human gut metagenome | biome: human-associated habitat; feature: feces | place: USA | collected 1985/1987 | reverse complement strand
AATCCTTTCCATTCTGCGCCTAAGGTCAAACCAAAGGTGAAGTCTGGATGAGGATTTCCTGTCATCGTGCGGTCTTCGTCGTCTAGTTTACCATCTTTGTTCAAATCTTGGAACTTTAAGTCGCCCGGCTTTGCGTTTGGCATGAATTTTCCGGACGGATGGACGGCAGGGGGATGCCTGCCGTATTTGACGGTTTTGTGGAACGCTGGAACAGGGCCGTGGAACGGGAACTGCGCCGTGAATTGGCAGAAGGGGAGAGGAAGGAAAAACTTCTGGTCGTTTCCCGCGGGGAAGGGGACGGCCGGCGTTTGGCGGAACAGGCTCGTTCCGTGGAACGCATCAGGAAAAGGCTGTTATTGAAAGACCATATCCGCCTTCTTCCTTTGGAAGACGTTCCGGACGGATTGGAATGGCAAACCGGAATGGAAGAGCCGGATGTGGGTGATCCGCGCGCCGTCAAGGGTGGAAAAGTCCGGCTGTGGATCAATACTCCGTTTCCCGGAACTTTGCGTGCTTTCGGGCCGGGAAGTGAAAATTTTTTCAATTATTCCGCCATTGACAACGTGTGGCTTCCCCTCGTGGGGCTTCATCCGGAAACCTTCCGTCCCATTCCGGGCCTGGCGGACCGCTGGGCTTTGTCCGCAGACGGAAAAACCGTTTTTTATCATCTGGATCCGGAAGCGGCCTATTCGGACGGACGCATCGTGAAAGCGCAGGATTTTCTGCTGAACATTTGCCTCCGTACGTCCGGTTTTGCCCGGGATCCGTTCTGGACTACCCTGTTCCGTTCCATGTATGATCAGATTACGGTATACGGGGATTCCGTCATTGCCCTTACGCTGCCGTCCCGCGGGCCGCTGCTGCCTTACATGGCCTGTGCGGATTTTCATCCGGCCCATCCCGGTTTTTACCATGATTTCAACGCGCTGTTTCTGGAACGCTACCAGTGGAAAGTCCCTCCAAATACGGGTGGCTACATGGTTGTTCCCGCTAAAATCCGGATAGGAGAAAGCATTACCCTGGCCCGCGTGAAAAATTGGTGGGCGAAGGACAGGAAGTATTACCGCCATTCCTGCAATGCGGATCAGGTGGAACATGTGTTTGTGAACATGGAAAACAAGGCGGTTGAAATGTTCCGCCGCGGGGAACTGGACATCATGAACGTTCGCAAGCCGGAGGTGTGGGAAACCGGGCTGGAGCTGCCGGAAGTGCACCGGGGCTATATAGATAAATACAGCCTGGAAGCCAATTACGCCTGTCCCCCGTACGGACTGTATCTGAATTGCTCGGACAAGTTGTTGAAAAATCCGGATATCCGCCGCGGTCTGGCGCATTCCGTGAACATGGGCCTGGTGATTGATACTTTGTTCCGTGGGAATATGAGAAGGCTCGGTTCCTACATGGAGGGGTACGGAGACCTGACTCTTCCGCTGAAAGCTCCGGAATACAGCAAGAAAAAAGCCATGGAATATTTTGCCCGCGCCGGCTACCGGGAAATGGGGACTGACGGAGTGCTGAAAAATGAACGGGGAGAACGGCTGGTGGTGGAACTGACGTTTGCGGATTCATCCACCCTGATGACCAACGTCTGTTCCATCCTCCGGCAGGAGGCCCTGAAGTGCGGGGTGGACCTGCGTCTGGATTCCCTTACCTACAGTGTCTGTTCCCGTAAGGTTTTTGAAAAACGGTATCAGGCGGCTCTGTGGGCGTGGCCGTTGCAGACGCCGTTCCCCCGGCTGTATGAAACATTCTCTTCCGAACTGGCGTATGATGCCCGCGGAAATCCCGTAGGCAATACGAATAATATTATGGCTGTGTCGGACGCTGGACTGGATGCCGCCCTGGATGCGGAACGCAATGCCCCGGATATCGGTTCTCTGAAGCTGGCCCTTCACCGTGCCCAGCAGCGTCTTCATGAACTTTGCGTCTGGATTCCCGGCTGGAGGGAACCCTACACGCATATCGCCTGCTGGCGCTGGATACGCTGGCCGGAATCTCCCACCCGGTTCTGTTCCCCCAGAATTTACAATCCGCTGGAGTCGCACCTGTACTGGGTGGATGAAGAAATGAAGAAGGAGACGCTGGAGGCTCGGAGCCTGGGCGTACCGTTTGAGGAAAAGAATCAAATAATATATCTTGAAAGACAGGATGGTGCCGCTCCGTAATAAAACCGGGTCACCGTCTCCTTTTTAAATTGAAAGGAGGTGGTTTTTCATCATAATCTCCCTCTCATTTACCGTAATTAATTATTAATTCCATAACCATGAAATTATCCTTTTTCTCCGTTCTGCTTCTGGCAGGGCATCTTTGTGCGGCTGCTCCCATGCCTTTGCCGGAATCCAATGACGGAGCCAGGCATGTCTTCTCTACTAATCAGGAAAATTTTTTGATGGACGGAAAGCCCGTCAAAATCATTTCCGGGGAAATGCATTATCCTCGCGTGCCGCGCCAGCACTGGAAGGACAGGTTCCAGCGCATAAAGGCCATGGGCATGAATACCGTTTGCACTTATCTGTTCTGGAACGTGCATGAACCGGAACCCGGCAAATGGGACTTTTCCGGCAATCTGGATTTTGTGGAATTCATCAAGGAGGCGCAGAAGGCCGGCCTGTGGGTCATCGTGCGTCCCGGGCCCTATGTGTGCGCGGAATGGGAATTCGGCGGATTTCCCGGCTGGCTGCTGAAGGATGAAGATTTGAAAGTCCGTTCCCAGGATCCCCGCTTCCTGGAACCGGCCATGGCTTATCTTAAAAAAGTCTGTTCCATGCTGGAACCTCTGCAGATCACCAAGGGAGGCCCCATCATCATGGCCCAGGTGGAAAATGAATACGGCTCCTATGGTTCTGACAAGGATTACGTGAAAAAGCATCTGGACGTTATCCGGAAGGAACTTCCGGGAGTTGTTCCCTTCACGTCGGACGGCCCGAACGACTGGATGATCAAGAACGGCACGCTTCCGGGCGTTGTTCCCGCCATGAATTTCGGCGGCGGAGCCAAGGGCGCTTTTGCGAATCTGGAGAAGCACAAGGGCAAAACGCCCCGCATCAACGGCGAATTCTGGGTGGGCTGGTTTGACCACTGGGGCAAGCCCAAGAATGGCGGCAGTACGGAAGGTTTCAACCGAGACCTGAAGTGGATGCTGGAAAATAACGTTTCCCCCAACCTCTTCATGGCGCATGGGGGGACCTCCTTCGGCTTCATGAACGGGGCGAACTGGGAAGGCGCCTACACGCCGGATGTAACCAATTACGACTACGGCGCCCCCATTTCCGAAAACGGAACCCTGACGGACCGTTACCGCACCTTCCGCCCAGCCGGAAATGATGGAGCTGCCTCCCATCACATTTACGGAAACAGCCGGCATGTTCTCCCGCCTGCCGCAGCCCGTCATCCGCAAGGAGCCCGTCCACATGGAAGCCCTGGGGCAAAGCCTGGGCTTCATCCTGTACCGGACAAAGGTGAACGGCCCGGTGAAAGGAGAGCTGAAGATGAACAATATGCAGGACCGCGCCATCGTTTACGTGGACGGCAAGAGGCAGGGGGCGGCGGACCGCCGTTACAAGCAGGATTCCTGTGACATTGTCATTCCCTCCGGACTTCACACGGTGGACATTTTTGTGGAAAACATGGGCCGCATCAACTTCGGCGGCCAGATACAGGGCGAGCGCAAGGGCATCCGGGGCCCCATTACGCTGGACGGCAAAAAGCTGGAAAACTTCCTTATCTACAACTTCCCATGCAAGGGGGTGGAGCTTATTCCCTTCTCCGGCAAGAAGCCGGCGGGCGACCAGCCCGTGTTCCACCGCGGGTATTTCAACGTTTCCAATCCCAAGGATACCTACCTGGATATGCGGGACGGCTGGAAGAAAGGCGTCGTGTGGGTGAATGGACGCAATCTGGGCCGCTTCTGGTTTATCGGCTCCCAGCAGGCTCTTTATTGCCCCGGAGAATACCTGAAGCCCGGGAAAAATGAAATCGTGGTGCTGGACGTGGACGGAGGTTCCGGCACGGTGAAGGGTGTGAAGGAAGCCATTTATGAAGTCAACAGGGACCCCGCCATGGCGGATGTCTTCCGCGTGGGCAAACCTGTGGCCCCCGCTGCCGGCCAGCTGGTGCACAAGGGTTCCTTCGCCAAGGGGGCGGACCAGCAGGAAATCAAATTCCGCGCTCCTGTCCAGGCCCGTTACATTGCTATTGTCAGTAAGAACGCTCATGACAACGGCCCCCATGCCGCCATTGCGGAGCTGAACTTCCTGGATGCCTCCGGCAATCTGCTCCCCCGCGAACAGTGGTCCGTGGTTTATGCGGATTCCCATGAAACGACGGGAGAAGCTGCCCAGGCGGGACTGGTGATGGACAACCAGCCCACCACCTACTGGCATACCAAGTGGCAGGGGGACAACCCCAGGCACCCGCACATGATCGTGCTGGATCTGGGCAAGGTGCAGAAACTTTCAGGATTCCGCTACCTGCCGCGCCAGGACCGGGAAAACGGCCGCATCAAGGACTATGAAGTCTATGCGTCTCCCAAGCCGTTCAAACCTGCCAAGTAAGATCCTCTGAATTGCTGAACTTTCCAGAGCCGCTCCCTCTCGGATGAGGGAGCGGCCTTATTGCGTCCGGATATCCCGAAAGAAAACAGTCCCCTTTTATCCAGCTTGAGGAGAATGTGGTTCAACCATTAATGTACATTGGTTGTTAATATATTAAATAAATTTTTCCTAAAGCTCATTTGAGGTTTGAAATCGCCGCTTATTTCCAGTAATTCAAATCTTGGGAGTGTGCTTTACTGACATTGCGTGAAATGTGGATCAAGTGTCCCGAACATTCAAATTTTCTGCATTTTTGCTCTGTCATACACGGTGGAAAAAATTGATATTCGTAGGTGAAGGTGCTAACACAAGCATGTTCTTAGAGAGCTCCTTTGGTGGTTGTAACCGGAGGATAGCTGTCCGGAGGTTTAGGACAGCAGGTGATAGGTTGCTGCAATGCACCAGGTGTTAATTATATTGCGCCCCCCACTTGATTGGGGATATCTTTGCTACTCTGAGGGCATAACAAACTATAAAACAGAGTTATGTCTGAAAATACAATAATTGTACGGCTCCGCAACCAGCAGGAGGTAGTTGCTCATTCTGATCCCAAGGGATTTCAATTTCAAAGGGTTTCAGGCTACATAGGTGTTAGCGATTTTATCCAACTGTTTGAGAAAGCGCTCAATGGAGTCAACCCCCGCAATGCAACAAGAAACCGCGTTGTAAAAGACATTTTGGAAACCTTGGAGTACAGCCCAGAGCTTTTCTGGATCATGTCTAAAGGAATTATGGTGTCGACGTTTTATTGCAAAAAACTGGAACGTAATCGTTATAGGCTCACACTCAAAAACGAAGCTCTCGAGGGCATTATGGATGGAGGGCACACAGCCTTTGCCATCGCGAATTACATTGTGTCCAAAATTTACGGTGAAAAGGTCGGCAAATCAATCAAGGAATGGTCTAAGTGCAAATCTTTCTGGAATGATAATTTTGATGAAATTACAGAAGCTGCTGACGGCAATCAAGCTTTTAATTTTTTGATTCCTATCGAAATTATTGCACCGCTCAACAAATTTATGGAAGGCGTGGATGAAGATGCGATCTCGCGTAGTGAGGAGAGCTTCAAGGCTAACTTTGCAAGTATATGTTCGGCTCGAAACACGAATGTCCAGTTGCCAACAGCGGCTCTTTCCAATTATAAAGGGCTCTATAGTTATCTTGAAGAGAACGTGATACGCAATCAAATTAAGGTGGTTTGGCGTTCCGGAGAAGGAGATGGATGCAAAGTGGAAGACGTTATCGCAATGGCATGCATTCCTTTGATCTTTTTGCAGGAAAACAGCTTCATGGAGATGCCGGAATCTCTTTCAAAGATCGCGATCTACGCGCAAAAAGGTAAATGCGTGACGTTTTATGAAAAAGTTCTGTCGGATTCTTCTGTTAGTCACAAAGAAGGCAACGAGTATGTTCTCTTTAACGAGACCATCATGTCGGCTCTAGATATGACGATGGACATTATTCGTTTTTGGGATAAGCTTTACATGATGTTCCAAGAGATTTACAACAAGGCTGGAGGTAGTTTTGGCAACATCAAGGCCTGTAAGTTGCCAAAATCTAAGAGTGAAAAACCGAAGTATTCTAAGCCTCGCTTTGGTGTAAATCCTGATGCAGCCCTGGAAGGTGCAATTATTCCAGATGGATTTATAACTCCGTTTGTTTGTGGTGTTACTAGTCTTATGACATACAACCCAACGACCAGAAGGGTAGGTTGGCTTAATAATGCCAATCCTGCCAATTTTGATTTGGTGGATTTTGTTAATGCGAAAGGAAGCGGCAGCCCTGCCAAGGGATATGTTGATGTCATTAAGGCCTTTGATTGGAATCCCCAAACGGTGGGAAAAACGGATCTTTCATACTCGATGGCTGGGACTATTATGGAGAACGTCTACCGAATGCGGAATAATTTACAGTAATCCTATGTATTTCCCCGTGGAACGTGTGCTTCACGTTTCACGGGGAAGCAAAAAGTAAGTTCGATACGAAGAGCTGTGCTTGATTTTATTTTTTCAAATTCCCCGTTCATAGGTGATTCTATTCAATTCAGCTTTCCGTTTCCCTTGTTTTCTGCTGTTGTGCGGGCCGGTATTCCATGCCCAAAAAAGGCGGCTCCGCAGTATAACGGAGCCGCCGGAAGGCATAAAAACCTGATAGCCGGTTGTTAGAAGTTCCAGGAAAAGCCCAGCTTGATGGTGTGGTAGCCGGGATCATTATAACCCTGAATCTGGTAGTATTCGTAGCCGATCAGGAAGTCCGCGCTGTTGGAGATGCTGAACTTGAAACCGGCCTGGGCCGCCCAGGAAAACTTGGTGGAGGAAATGGTGCGGGAACGGCTGCCGTCTTCCAGGCCATGAATGGTGGTCTTCACGTCGCCGTAAGTGGCGCCGACTTTACCGCCCAGATAGAACATGGTGTAGTCGCCGATGGGAAGGTTCAGCGTGTAACCGGCCATCATCGGAATATAGGTGGAACGGAGGCTGGCGGTATAAGGCCCGCTGATGCCCAGGTCCTGCACGCTGGGATGGTGGGAACCGGCCAGGATGCCGCCGTTCAGGGAAATCTGATGAACAATGCTGCCGGTTTCAATATAGTTGAAAATGCTCAGATTGCCGCCGGCCACGTTGGGCATGGCATCTTTGGTGGCGATTCCGTAAGCCCCTTCCAGGGACATGCCGAACTGGCCGTCGTACTTGTCGGCATGATAGGCGCTGGCGGAAGACACGGAGGCCGCAAGGGCCAAACCTAACAGTATAGTCTTGTTCATATGGGGATAAATGGTAAATTTAACTGTAGTCCATTCTTGGCAGTTTTCTCTTTTGAAGTCAAACATGAAATGTCAAATGGACGCGAAATCCCCGAGCCGAAGAGATGAAGTTGCCAGAACCCTCCCGCTGGGGTACATTCTGCGCCATGGAACAACAAGCGTGTGATTTGCTGGTGACCGCTTCCCGCATGCTGGGCGGAGCGGAACAGTCCGTTGCTCCCGGGGATGCGGCCGTCGCCGTCCGGGACGGGAAAATTCTGGAAACGGGAAGCGCCGCAGAACTGGAGGCCAGGTGGAGGCCCGCCGTCCGCAGGAATTTGGGGAATGTGCTGCTGATGCCGGGGCTTATTAATGCCCATACGCATGTCTCCATGACCTTTTTGCGCGGTTTTGCGGATGACTTGCCGCTGATGGAATGGCTGACCGGACATATTTTCCCGGTGGAAGCCCGGCTGACGGATAAAATCGTCTCCCTGGGGGCCCGGCTGGGCATGTATGAAATGATGCGGACGGGCACCACGGCGTTTGTAGATTCCTACCTGTTGGAAGCCAACGTTCTCCAGGAGGCGGAACGCATGGGAATGCGCTGTGTGGGCGGAGAGGTTGTTTTTGCCTTTCCCTCTCCGGCGTACGGCGGGTGGGACGGTGCGGAAGCCCTGTACCGGGAGCAGGCGGAGCGCTTTTCCGGCCGCGGCAGGGTACAGGTGGCCCTGATGCCGCACAGCGTGTACACCACCAGTGACGAAGTGCTCCGGCGTTCCATGAAACTGGCGGAGGAACTGGACCTGATGCTGCATATCCATTTGTCCGAATCCGCCGGGGAAGTAGAGCAGTGCCGTTCCCTGCACGGGGGCAGGCGTCCCGTGGGCTATGCCCGTGATATGGGGCTGCTGAATGAACGCGCCGTGCTGGCCCATATGGTGGACGTGACGGATGAGGAACTGGAACTGGTGGCCGCTTCCGGAGCGGCGGTTGTCCATAACCCGGTCAGCAACCTGAAACTGGCGTCCGGCTTCGCCCGCGTGCGGGATATGGTGCGGGCCGGCGTTCCCGTCTCTCTGGGAACGGACGGAGCGTGCAGCAACAACAGTCTGGACATGTTTGAAACAATGAAGCTGGCCGCTATTCTTGCCAAGGGGTACAGCGGGGACGCTACTGCGGTCCCCGCCATGCAGGCGTTGAAGATGGCGACGGAGGAGGGCGCCCGCATTTTTCGGACGCCGGGGCTGGGCACACTGGTTCCGGGGGCTCCCGCGGATATGATCGCCCTGAACCTGGATGAACCGAACCTGTGCCCGATTTTCAACGAAACGTCCCATGCCGTTTATGCCTCTTCCGGCAAGGATTGCGTGTTCACCATGGTGGAAGGGAGAATTTTGTATGATCATGGAATTTACACGGACGGCCTGTATGCGGATACCGCCGCGGAAATGCGGGATCTGGTAAAGTGGGTGAAGAACTGTGATTGAGTATTGGGGATGAGCGAATAAAGGCAGGTTCTCAACACATGCTTTAATCTCTGGGCCCTTACCTCTGCTATCTGTCGGTCTCCCGAACCGGCGCATGCTCATATTCCTTCTTTACCCGCAAGGGGGGATGCCTTTATAGTAATTTCATGCAATATGATCTTATCGTCATTGGTGGAGGCCCTGCCGGCTATGTGGGCGCCATCCGCGCCGCCCAGCTGGGGAAATCCGTGGTGTGCGTGGAACGCGACCGGGTAGGGGGCACCTGTCTGTACTGGGGATGCACCCCCACCAAGGCGCTTCTGAAAAATGCGGAGGCCTACCGGATCGTGACGGACCGCGCCAGGGAATTCGGCATGACGGTGGAGGGCGTCAGCGTGGATTGGAGTGAAGTGATCGGCCGTTCCCGCAAGGTCAGCGACCGCCTGGCAGGCGGCGTGGGGTTCCTCTTCAAGAAAAACAAGGTGGATTCCGTTACGGGGGAAGCCTCCATCATTTCCCCCGGCAGGGTGGAAGTAAAGGCCGCCGACGGAACGGTGAATGTTCTGGAGGGAAAGAATATCCTGATCTGTACCGGCTGCGTCACCCGCACGGTGCCCAGCCTTCCCCTGAACGGCACTACTGTCATCGGCTCCAGGGAAGCCATGGTGCTGGAAAAGCGGCCAGAAAGCATGATCATCATCGGTTCCGGAGCTATCGGCACGGAATTTGCCTACATTTACAATTCATTCGGCACCAGAGTGACGCTTATTGAGGCGCTTCCCCGGATGCTTCCCAATGAAGACGACGACTCCTGCATGACGCTGGAACGGGCATTCAAGAAGCAGGGCATCAAGGTGATGACGGGAGCTTCCGTGGAATCCGTCACGGAAACCTGTGACGGACAGGTCAGGGCCAATGTGAAAAACAGCAGGGGACAGGAAGAGGAAATCACGGCGGACG
>OHHC01000969.1_pt1 | contig 9787 bp, 7 predicted proteins | sample 1606381 | NCBI WGS metagenome assembly OHHC01 (sample SAMEA3879581, study PRJEB24766) | human gut metagenome | biome: human-associated habitat; feature: feces | place: USA | collected 1985/1987 | reverse complement strand
ATTCCGCCCAGCAGACCGCTACCATCCGCCAAATCCACGACCTGCTGGTCAACCATCTTCAGCAGCGGTTCACCATCGATGAGCTTTCCCGCAGATACCTGGTCAATACCTCCTTCCTGAAAGCTGCCTTCAAGGCGGTATACGGGCAGCCGATTGCTTCCTATATGAAGGAGTACCGCATCAAGCAGGCGATGGAGCTTTTGCGCACCACCGACGACAGCATCGCCTCGATTGCAACCCGCGTCGGGTATGAAACGCAGGGGAAATTTACCAAAGCCTTCAAGGATGTTGCCCTGCAGCTGCCCACCGAATACCGCAAAATCCACCGGCACGACCGATAGATGCCAAAAAGGGTGTGGACCTTCTGCTCCGGTCCACACCCTTTTTATCATTGTCCCGCCGATTGCATCCCCAGGCGTTCGTTGAGCAGGTCGATAAAACGCTCCATCTGGCGTCTGAAGCACTCGGCGTTGTGATTGATATCCTCGCGGGTGAGCATCTTTCTCATGTCGGTGCGTCCCGAGGGGTCGCCTATCATTGTAGTGCCGCCGCCGATAAGAGCTATCGGCTTGTTGCCAGCCATCTGCAGTCTCTTCATGAGCGTAAGAGCCATGAAATGACCTGCCGTGAGGCTGTCTGCGGTGCAGTCAAAACCGATATAAAACGTGGACTTGCCGTTGTTGACCATCTCTTTGATTTCCGGCTCGTTCGTCACCTGCGCGATAAGTCCGCGCGCGACGAGTTCTTCGTAAATTCCCATAGTTATTTTTCCTTTCATTTTGTTCATAAAATTAAAAAACCTCCGCACGGAGAACCGTGCAGAGGGCGAATTACCGCGGTACCACCTCTGTTCACTCCTTTCGGAGTCTCAGGAGCATTGCGCTCAGCGTATAACGCACGCCTGCGGCTCGACCTACTACAATTGTTCAGCCTCGCAGCTCGGAGATGTATTTCGCCGCCATGCCGCGTCCCCTCACAGCGCCCGGAGACTCTCTTTGCCGGCATAATACAGCTACTTCTTCCCGTCACAGCTTTTAAAATATGCAGTCATTATAAACCATACTTCAAAAGTTGTCAACAGTGATATGATTTGTAAATTATTTTATATGTATACTACATTTATTGCATACTTGCACGACTTGTGGTAAAATATGTTTGTTTATCCGAAAACTAAAAGCATCAAGGAGTTAATCGCAAATGGCTGAATACAACTTCAAAACGGACGTGGATGCCGGAGAATACAGAGACTTTCTCAACGCCTCCCCTGCCTATTGCTTCACACAGCTGCCCGAATGGTCTGAGGTCAAGGACAATTGGGATCACGACATATGCATGCTCTATAAGGACGGCGCGCCCGCAGTAGGCGCACTTCTTTTGATAAGGCATCTGCCGATGGGCAAAAAGCTCATATATTCCCCGCGCGGTCCCGTCGGCGATTTCGGCGACGCAGAGGCAATGCGCGAATTCTCGACTCAGCTGAAAAAATACGCAAAGAAGATCGGCGCGATTGCCGTTAAGGCAGACCCGTTCGTAATAAGAGAAAACTACGAAAAGCAGAATGCCGCCGATTTCGGCAACTCATTTGACGAGACGATAAGAGTCATGCAGGAGTGCGGATTTGTTCACAGAGGCTTGAGCACCGACATAAACGCATATTTTCAGCCGAGATTCAACATGGCTATCCCGCTCTTCAACGAAAACGGACCTATCGACAGCGCGGGATTTTTGAAAGCCGTTCCGAAAAAGACCCGCTATTATATGGGCTCGTTCCATAATTCCAAGGGCATCGAGTTCATAAAAGCCGACCCGGACGACGATCTTTCGGAATTTGTCCGCCTGCTCGGTCAGACCGAAAAGCGCCAGGGTATCTCGCTGAGAAACGAAGAATATTTCAAAAAGATACGCCATGCGTTCGGCGACAGGGCGGTCATATATTATGCGCGCATGCACCTTGACAGATATGTTGAATATCTCGAGGGGCTGATTGCAAAGAAGCAGAACATTCCCGAAAACACGCGCAAGCTCGATGAGGCAAAGGCTCTTATCGAAGAAAAGGGAAACACCGTGAATCTCGCCGCCAGCCTTGTCATTATGCCTGATCCGCAGGCGAAGCTCAAAATTGCCGAGTATCTCTATGCCGGCTCCGATCTCTCCGTGCTCTCGACCCTCTGTGCATCTGTCGGGCTTATATATGCGGGAGTCTGCGATTCCATAGATGCCGGCTGTGACTATTTCAACCTCGGCGGAGTTGACGGAAGCTTCGAAGACCATCTTTCAAAGTTCAAGATAAAGTTCGTACCCCATATATTTGAATATGTCGGCGAATTTGATATGCCGGTTGACAAGGTTATGTATCTCGGGTTTGAAAAGCTTCTGCCCATGGCAAAGAAGGCAATCAAAAAGATAAAGAAATAAGGCAGGTAAAGAAATGAAAATAAAAAATGAAAAAGGGTCTGTTATCAGCAGGATTTTTAAAGATAACAAATACTGTTGGCTCGCTTTCGGCTGCTCGGCAGTTATAATGCTGATAGTTTATATCTGCTACAGTCTCATACCGTTCGGCGATGTGACCATTCTCAGAATGGATCTCTATCATCAGTACGGCCCGCTCTTTGCGGAGTTCTATGACCGTGTCACGCAGATGAAGAGCTTCCTCTACTCGTGGAATACGGGTCTCGGAGGCAGCTTCCTGGGCAACTTCTATAACTATCTGTGCAGCCCGCTCTCGATAGTTATGCTTATCTTTGGTCATAAGAATATGCCCGAGGCGATAGCGACAATGATTCTTCTCGCTGCGGCGTTTTCGAGCGCGACCTTCTGCTATTATCTCAAAAAGTCGTTCGGCGAGCATTCGCCCATAACCGCAGCGTTCGGTGTGCTCTATTCTTTCTGTGGCTTCTTTATAGCCTATTATTGGAATCTGATGTGGCTCGACGCCATGGTTCTGTTCCCGCTGATGATTCTCGGCATTGAGCGCATCATCAACGAGCGCAGACCCGCTCTCTACATTTTCTCGCTGTCGATGACACTGCTGACGAGCTACTATATGGGCTACATGGCGTGCATCTTTGCGGTACTCTATTTCCTTGTATATTATTTCAGCCGTTATAACATCTCCGACACCACGAAAGCTCTCGAAGTTTACACCGACCCGGACGGCGAGCAGTACAGCAAGCTAAAAGATAAAATCAGATACAACTCATTCCTGTCCGACGGAATAACATTTGCTCTTTCGAGCATTGCAGGCGCGGCTCTCGTTGCGTTCGCGCTCATTCCCGTCTATTTTATTCTTCAAAGCTGCTCCGCGACGAGCGGAACATGGCCCGAGACCGTCAAGTCATATTTCAAGATATTCGACTTCCTCGCAAATCATCTTGCAAGCGTCACTCCCACAATAAGAAGCAGCGGAACCGATGTTCTTCCCAATGTCTATTGCGGAATGGCAACGGTAATACTTGTCCCGCTCTATCTTTTCTGCAAACGCATACCCGTAAGAGAAAAGATAGCAAATGTGCTTCTTCTCGGGCTTATATATTTCAGCTTCAATCTCAATGTGCTCAATTATATTTGGCACGCATTCCACTTCCCGAACGATCTGCCCTACAGATTCTCGTTCATGTATTCGTTCATCCTGCTCACCATGGCATATAAGGCGTTCCGACACATTACCGAGTTCTCCGGCAAAGAGATACTCGGCGCGGGAGTAGCTATTCTTTCGGGAATAGTTATAATCCAAAAAGTCGGTTCAAAGAACGTCGATGAAACAACTGTTATTATCAGCCTGCTGTTTGTCGTGCTCTATACGCTTATATTCTATCTCTTCTCGACCAAGAAATATCAGGCGTCGGCTATGGCTGTTCTGATGCTCTGCTGCGTCTGCGCCGAGGCTATAAGCGCCGACACCGACAACTACAGCATGGACAGAACAAAGACCGAATACGCCGGAGACTATCAGGATTTCAGAGACCTCAAGAATGAACTTGATGACATTGAGGGCAATGACACTTACCGTATGGAGCTCACCTCACTCAGGGCGCGCATGGATCCCGCATGGTATAACTACAACGGCGTATCCACCTTCTCGTCCATGGCATACGAAAAGGTTGCAAATCTGCAGGAGCAGCTCGGTCTCTACGGCAATTATATCAACAGCTACACCTACAATCCGCAGACCCCGGTCTACAATTCAATGATGTCGCTCAAGTATATTGTCGACAACAACGAATACAACCCGCCGCTGAGCGATGAGTTCTATGAATATGTCGGCTCATCCGGCAAGTTCCATGCATACAGGAACAAATACTGGCTCCCTATAGCCTACTGTGTGAATGAAGATATCACTGCATGGAGCTTCGATTCGGACAATCCGTTTGAGGTGCAGAATGACTACTTCTTCCGCGCAACCGGAATCGATGAAGTCTTCAACAGGCTTGATATCACAGATTCTTATTTCTATAACATCGATCCTATTTCGATAGGTCTTGATACGGGCTACATGAACTACTACAAGACTTCTTCGGACAGCACCGGAACTATTTCGTTCACCGTATCGCCCAAAAAGGATCAGAATGTTTATCTGTTCGTTGAATCCGCGGGAATTGAAGATGTTCTTATCTCGGTCGGCTACGAGCAGTATTCCCAAAACACGAGCCGCGAATATGTCTATGACCTCGGCATGTGCAAGACGGGAACGCCGATAACCGTTGAAATGACCGTCAAGGATGATGTCAACAGCGGTGCGCTCAACTTCTTTGTCTACGGGCTCGACACAGACAAATTCGTTGAGGGCTATAACAAGCTCAACAGCGGCGCGCTGAATATCGAGAGCTTTACCGACACAGAGATAACCGGCACGCTGAACGCCGCTGAGGACAGCATTATTTACACCTCCATCCCCTATGACAAGGGCTGGAAAGTTACTGTTGACGGAAAGGAAGTCAGCGAGAATGATATTGTTGCCATCGGCGACGCGCTGCTTGGAGTTAGAGTCAGCGCAGGAAACCACAGTGTAAAGTTCAAGTACACTCCGCGCGGAATGGTTATCGGACTCGGCATATCAGTTGTTACAGCACTGATTCTTGTCGCTGTTGCGATTCTTCTGAAAAAGAGAAAGAAGCATCAGCCTCAGCCTGTCGCAGTGGCAAGCGGAAGCGTTGTGTCCGACACTGCATCTACGGAAATGTCGGATATCGGCAACGATTCTGCTGAAGAAACGCCCGAAACTTCGATAGATAAACCCGAATCAACCGAGAGCGACGAAACCGAATAATAAAAGCAAATGCGCTGCCGTATAAACTGCGGCGGCGCATTTTAAAAGAGGTAAACGAATGCTGAAATTCAACAGTGACGGCAAGTTCACAATAATGCAGATAAGCGACGCGCAGGATCTCCCGCTCGTTCGCAAAAGCCTTGTCCGGATGATAAACAGAGCCTGCGATGTTCTGCACCCCGATCTCGTTCTGTTCACGGGCGACAACATACTCGGCAATCATATAAACGATGCCGTGATAGGCACAAGGCAGGTAGCCTCCGGGCATGATGCGACGAGATCACGCATGGAACGGGCGATAAGTCATATTATCCTGCCGCTTGAAGCGAGAAAGATACCGTTTGCCGTGCTGTACGGGAACCACGATGACATGAACTGCATAGAAAAATCCGAGCAGTCGGAAATATACGGCAATTACTCATCGTGCGTCGGAAGCGGCGCGGACGTCGGCGCAGGATGCGGAACTTATGATATCCCGATAATGTCGTCGGACGGAACGCAGCGCGCTTTCACCGTGTGGATGCTCGACTCCGCAGGAAAAGGCTCAGACGGCAATTGGTACACAACCATAAGCCGCAACAAAATAGATTGGATGCTCCGAAAGAATGAAAAAATCAAAAAAGCTTTCGGTGTTCTCCCCTCTTTTGTATTTCAGCATGTCCCGATTCCGGAGACTGTGCAACTCATACGCGAGTGCGAAAAAAGCAACGATTGTATAGAGCATGACGGGCGATTTTATGAGCTCGACCCCCAAAAAGCCCACGGCACTCTCGGCGAATATCCGGATGTATGCTCTGAAAATGTCGGCGAATTTGAAGCATTAAAAGAAATGGGAGGCGTGCTCGCCGCAGTCGCGGGTCACGATCATCTAAATTGCTTTGAGGGCAAAGTTGATAATATTGACATAATCCAAACAGCCTGCGCGTCATTTCGATGCTACGGCAACAAGATGCGCGGCGTGCGTATCTTTGAGCTCGATGAAGCCAAGCCGTTTGAGTATAAAACAAGAACGGTAACATATTTCGACCTATTCAAAAAGACTCCAATCTCAATAATGCGATACATAAACGATGCGGATGACAAGGAAAAGCTAAAATACGGCATATGGGCGGGAACCGCGGCGACCGCCGCCGTCGGCGCTCTTATGATAGCGCTCGGAAAAAGAAAATAAAAACAGGAAGTATGGCTTTGAGTCATACTTCCTTTGTTTTTTAATCAAGATGATATCTCGGTTTGCCGACGCTCTTCTTGCCGTATTCAATGGCTTCCGTCGGGCAGAGGCAGATGCACGCCATACAGTGAGTGCAATTCTTGCCCCAGACCGGTTTACTGTTTTTTAATTCAATGTTGTTGAGCGGGCACATTTTTGCACACTTGCCGCATCCGATGCACTTGTCATTTGCCGTAAAGGCGTCCGCCTTGACGAAAAATTTATAGAACACGGGGTTGACTATATCGCTCATAAGCTTATCATAAGCATTTCTGCGCGGCTGAGCAAATTTCTTTTCGGCTTTTATAGTCTCTGAAGCGTCTGCAATATCTGGCTGAGCCTTTTCAATTATCCGTGCAGCCTGCTCATCATTCGGCACACCGAACATAGCGACATAATTTTCGGGCATCACTATCTGCTTGACACCCATATAGTCAAATGACTTTCTTGAGCATAACTGCCTGATATATTTGTCCGCATCGCCTATCTCGCCGCCGCAGTCCATAACGAACCACACCTTGAAATTCCCGCTGAACCGAGTCTCGTCTATCCACTTTTCGACAATGCGCGGAATGCGCCAACCGTAAGTCGGAACGACAAAAACAAGACGACCGTCAGCGCTTATCTCAGATGTATCCCACGCTTTAATTCTTTCGTTCATATTCAGCAGCTCGTCGCCGAGCAAATCGGCAATTCTGCGTGCGATATATCTGCTGTTGCCCGTTCCTGTAAAGAACAAGATCATATTATCATCTTCCATTATCAGTCTTTTTCTATGTATCCGCTTATTGGCGTCGTATACATATTATCATCGGTGACCGGTTTATATCCTTTGCCTTTGTAACTGCTCGTAAATCCCTTCGCTGCGCGGTATATTTCTTTGGTTCTTGTGTCGTAAACTCGTTCATATCCGAGAGTCGCATCGCTCTGCTTTTGGCTTATTATATCTATGCTCTTGTTGCGGCTGTCCCATGATGACATGATACCGTCCATAGTCTGATTGAAATTTTGGTTTATGCATCGTGCCTGAAAAAAATCTCTTTCGATTGCACCACGAATATTATTTTCAAAAATGTCGGAATACTTAAGTGTTTTCAAGCATTCGGTGAGCAGGTCCTCCCACTCGATAAAAGTATCTTTAGCGGCTGTTATCGCAACAATATTATAGGCCATGTAATAACCACTGTCCACAGATTCCAGTCCATAGTCAGCAACCGTTCTGTCGGAGTACAAGGATTCTTTGAAATCAACTACGCTGGCGGAGAACATTCCCTCGCCTGCTCTTCCGTTATCCGTAAAGGTTGCTCTTAAAAACTCGTCACCGAGCGAATATTTGACCATGTCACCTGAGCCGGAGAAGCGATCGGTAACGGTAAAATTATCATAATGCGGGAAAGAATATCCGACATACGCCGCTTCAAACTTTGATGCCATATCTGCATATTGCGCAAATATCTTAAAAAAGCTTTCGGTTGACGGTTTTTCAAGCACAGGGGCATTTGCGAAAATAACTGCGTCCCGATTGCCCTCGTTATAAACAGCCTTCCATGCGTCCTTGCCCTCCTGTGAATGAAGAAGACAATCGGCTTTGAGCAGAACAAACATACAGTTAAGCGGCTCATCAGGATCGCTTATTCTTATTGAATGATATATGTCAAAGCCGCCGCAGGTTACTTTCCATCCCTTTGGGATAGTCATGCTGAAGACTGCGTCGTTGTATTCTTCTGTCTGCTCTGTTTTGGCGTCGGTCGCAGTTATTTTAACGCCGTTTTTTGCTCTATCCGTATTCCCCGCACACGAGCAGAGAAGAAACGCGAGCAAAACCGTCAGCATTATCGCGATGCCGTTTCTTATTTTTTTCATCTTTTATTGCTCCTTTATTTTTTTGCTCCCCCGTTCGGAGCATAATCCGTTATATCTACAAGAAAATTATATCAGAAACAGTACGCGTTTTGCAACAAAAAGTTATGCTTAAAATCGTTCAAGTCGAAATTTGCAGACCTTGACACGCAAAAAGAATCCTGTTAGTATAAAAACGCAGGCATTATATTTAAATTGTTAATACAGCAATATTGCAAACCGATTGGAGAAAAATGAGCACTTTAAACAGCAACTCAAAAGAGCGGATATTTGCTTTCGATGCCGCTAAGGCTATCGGTATATTTTTTATAGTTATCGGGCATGTGTTTCACGACCAGGGAATCTATGCTCAATATGTATATTCTTTTCATGTTCCGCTGTTTTTCTTTTTGACCGGCGTTACATTTTCGCGCGGCAAGAACGGATTCTGGAAGTTTCTGATTCAAAAACTGACGCGCCTTCTCGTGCCGTTTTATATATTTGCCGCAGTCAGCTGGGGCGCATATGCTATTCTCGGCAAGTTCGTCTCGTCTTTCGCGGAGAAGGCAATCGACAGCAGTGTTCCTGCCATAATCATAAGCACTTTAAAAGGATACTGCGCCGTAAATACTCCGCTTTGGTTTTTGCCGTGCCTGTTTCTTGAACTGCTGTTTTTGTATGCCATAACATTTATAATAGACCGAATAGCTTCAAAACGCCGATTGTCATACGCCTTGTTCGGTGTATCTATAATTTCAGCAATTGTCATACAATATGTAATATATAAATTTTCTCTGTTTCCGACAAAAGCGCCGATATTCAAGGCTGATGTTGCCATAGCAATGCTCCCGTTTTCTCTGAGCGGGGTTTTATTCTCAAAATTTGCAGCACAAAATCAAAAAACCTTGCGCAAGCCATACATATTTATTTTATCATTGTTATGCGTCGCCGCCGGAGGATTTTCGGCACTGAAGCTGAATGTTCTCGTAGGATATCAGAGCAGCGAATACGGCAGGATACTGATATTTTATTTATCCGCTTTCATGTCCGTACTCGGATTTACCCTGCTGTGTTTCTTCATCCCGAAGCTTAAAGTTATATCTTATATCGGCTCCAACACTATGCCGATACTCCTTATGCACAAATTTCCGGTAGTGTTTTTCCACACACTGTGCCCGTTTATATCGGAAAGACTCGCCGACAAATCTCTGTTCTGGAGCGCTATTGCGGCATTGCTCTCCATCGGGCTGTGCCTTTTGGTGGCTTTACCTATACACAAAATCGCACCATTTGTGCTTGGAGAAAAGATGCCGCCGAGAAAACGCTCAAAATCTTAAAGCTATATTTAAAAGGCTGCCCTTCGGGCGGCCTTTTTTAGCAAACTCGTTTTGAATTTTATTAACTTTGTATGAACATTTATATAAATATATTGACAAGTTTTTAAAATAGGTATATCATGGGAACAGAAA
>OHHC01000966.1_pt1 | contig 9806 bp, 6 predicted proteins | sample 1606381 | NCBI WGS metagenome assembly OHHC01 (sample SAMEA3879581, study PRJEB24766) | human gut metagenome | biome: human-associated habitat; feature: feces | place: USA | collected 1985/1987 | reverse complement strand
GAAGCTGGCCGCGATGCTGGGACTGGGCGACCGCCGCATCTGCGCGGTGATGGCCCTCGGGATGCCGCAGTTCCGCTACCCGAATTATATCGACCGCACGCCTTCCCCTTTGGAACGGAGATAGGCTTGCGGGGCTTCCCGGAGCTGTGCCCGGGATATTTCAGTTGCTTTTTTCGAGTTTTTTTGCGGTTCGCGTCATCTGTCCGCTCCACCCGGTTGTCGCCGGGATACAAGGAGAAGTGGCCTCTGCTGTGCAGGGGCCGCTTCTCCTTTGCGGCTCGGTGTCAGTTGCCCGAAAGGCCCCACTCCCCCGGGGAGTAGCTGCTTTTCGGAGCGTTCGGCACGTTGACGAAGAATTCGAACCCGCATTTGGCTTCGATCTCCGTCACGGGTACCGCACAACCGTCCGGTGTCTGGGTCTTGTCTGTGGTTTGTTCATACCAGAATCCGATGCATTGCAGTTCGTCGGCCGCAAGGGTGGTTACGGATTGTCCCGTGGTGCCCTGCTTGGTGCGCAGCAATACCTTGTAATAATGCGTCGGTACGGGGCATGGGTTACCGCCGTTGTCGGTCGTCGTACCCTCTGTCCCATCGAAATAACATCCCGTTACCACATAGAGCGTATCGTCGCACATCCATCCGCGGACTCTGGTTTCCAGGGTGCCCCATGCACCGCTGTTGAATGTAGCGAGCTGGGGCGTCATATTCGAATAGTAGGAAATCTGCTTGTTCGCCAGGTTGCTCACTTTCCGGTCGGCGTTGGGGACTTGGTGTCCCTTGTTGTAAGGTGCTCCCACGCCGCCCACCATCTGCTCGGTCTTTCCCAGCGACAGGTCGGCCGAGTAGGCCCTTTCTTTCGAAGCGTTCGGGGCCGTGTAATAGGCGTGCAGCGGATATGCCGCCCACAGGGCCGCCTTTTTCGCCTTGTCATAACCCATTGCGAAATTGCGCGGGTAGGAACCGTTACCCGTCGCCGCCACGTCGGTGATGTAGTGGCATATCTCGGTCACCGAAGTGTTCGCTGCGGGCAGTTCCGCCCACGATTTTCCTAATGCCGCTGTTCCTGTTCCCGGGGTAGGGTCTGGGGAAGGATCGCCTCCTTCCCCGCCCGGAGTTCAATTCGCCGGTTGCCAGGTTATGTCGCCTATCGTCGTTCTGTTCTGATTATTTTGTTTTATGGTAATAGTGGCGTCATAACCTTGACAGTCGATTGTCGGTATTTCGAATGCGCTTTTACTGTTTCCCGGAATAGTGATACTTGCTACCGTGGCACCATTGGCTGTTATGGTGACTGTTGCCGAACCCTTGCTTGAGGTCAACGCATTGAATTTAAGGGCTGTAATGCCTCCTGGGATCGTTACGGACATTGAGCCGTTTTTACCGATGGCTGCATATTTGTCGTTTATTACCACGACTCCGGCATTGGCAAGCGCCGTTTTGTCTGTGTTGGCCTGATTAGGATTACCACAGCCACTATAACTCCATTGCGGGGTTCCAGTGGTTACTCCGTTGAATGTGCCGCTGGAACCATAACTGGTAGTGCTGGGCACGGTGTAATTTTCGAAAGTCTCGGTTTCCCACATTACAGCCCCCGGTTTTGTCTGGGTGACGCTTATGGTTTGCGCTTCGGCGCCTTCGTACGACAATGTGATGGTGCCGGAACGTTCCTCGCCCTGATTTGCGTCTATTGTGAAAGAAACGCCGTCGACGTTGTAAACGAATGAATTGAGCCAGGAAACGTCTGACGATGCGACGACCGACACCCCGTTTGTGGGATTTTCAACCGTGTAGTTGATGGTTTTGATAGTGCTTTCCGCAGGAACGGACAAGGTCGTTTCCGATGTGATTTTCAGTACCGGCGGCAGGGTGACGTCATGTCCGGAAACGATCTGTATGCTTTCGATAATTATTCTTTCGTTTGTGGCGGAGGGCTCGATCCTGATTTTCGTTTTCGAATTTTGCGCGTCGAATTTCAGCAGGTAGGATTTGAACTCCTCGGTCAGGTCTGCGGTCGTGATTGCCGCGGATTCTCCGGCGGTTACTTTGATCCCGGAAGTATCTTTCGGCCAGACTTTGGCCGAAATCAGTACCGAGAACGGTGCGGAGAGATCCAGTTCGCTGGTGACGATATACCCGGAGTTGTCGCTCGAACTCATGCGTAGGCCATGCGGGGAGTTGTATTGATAAACATAGGAGTTCGCCACATACAAGTTGTTTCCGTTTTTGTCTTTGCGGGACAAGATGTTTGCTGCGGATCCGTTCCCTGTCAGGTCACTGAAATCGTCGGTAAACGGCAGGCTCAGACCGGTTGCCGCGGCTGTGATGTGTTCGTCTGAAAGATTGACATTCAAAGTAGTGATCTTTCCTGTTTCCAGATCGATTTCATTGGACAGGACAATCTCTTTTTTGATGACATACCCTTCTGTCGCTGCTTCGACGACCAATTTCGACCCCACAGCCAGCAATCGCGGATATACGCTTAAATAGGTGCCGCTGACACCGTTGATAACGTATTCCGTATTTGTCGTATAGGTCGCCGTTACGGTGTTGGAGCCGTTATAATAGGGTGCATACATCGTGTAGTTCAAGAGGTCTACAACAACCCGGCCTGCCAGTGTGTTGTCGCCATCGGTCGTAATGGACAATGACGATACGTGCTGGTCGGCCAGTTTTGCGCCTGTGGATTGGTCTTTGAGTACGACTTTGACGATGGCGCTCAATCGTCTGAATTCCAGATTGGCGACTTGCTGTCCCTCGGAATCGAGTGTAAGCGGTTTGCTGACCAGGATGTCGGCTTTGCCGTCGAACGAACTGGCTGTCGGGGTTTGGTTTGCCGGGAGATCGACTTTTGCACCCGTATTATCTCCTACTTTGTCGATTCCGTTGGCCGTGAATGGATAATAAGCGTAAATCCTTGATGAAATGTTCGCGTTCCCGGAAAAAGTCGTTGTTGCGGCGCGCTCCGTCGCATCGTTCGTGAAGGGGTAGTTGGACTTCGTTCCGTCGGTACTGATGCCTATCTGATCGCCGACAGACCAATAAGGAGTCAATCCGTCGATCTCGGTGCGGACTTCCGGTTTGAACTCAGGGTTTCCGGCCGTAAAAGTCATCTTGACGAGTTTGCCGGAAGAGGTGTCGATGCTGCTGTCTTCCTTTTGGCAGGCTGTGGCTGTTACAGCGGTGAGAGCTGCAAACAGTGTGATTTTAGAGAGACTTTTCATAGGGCTGCGGTATTAGAGTTCGTGTTCGCTTCCCGATCCGATACCTCCTGCACCGCCGCCGCTGCCCCAATCGTCATAGACGTCGGGTGGGGTGGGCGATGTTGCAAACCCTTTTTCAGTCTCGATGTCGATCGTCTCAATTACGGGCGGAAGATAGGTCGAATTTCCCCCCCCCTTGCTGGTGGACAGATTGTAATTCATAAGGCTAAATTTTTTTGGTTGAAACACTTTCGTATCAAATATAGCAAAAAAATAGTCTATTCCCGTTAAAAAATTGTGAAATTCCGGTTCCCGGTCAAAATATATACACAAACGTCTGTTTTCCTGCCGGGTTTTGTCTGTTTGGCGTATTGTTGCCGGTGCCGACGGCGGGAAACGACGACCGTGCCGCATTGCCGCAGCCGGTAGCCGGATTGTCTGGGATGAAAGGGTGGGTGGATGAGCCGGGGATCGGGATTTAGTACATATTGTCGTACATCGACTGGCTCTTGTCGTATTTGAGGTCTGAAAGCGATGCCGCCTTTACGCCGATGTTGAAGCTCCAGCTGCGGTGGAACCCGAAGGGTATCCACGAGAACGACATTTGCCAGCAGTGCAGGTCGCGCGAGATGGAGATCGACGAGGTGGTGAGTTTGTTCGCCTTGATGTCGTAACCGCCCTGGAACGTGATGCCGGTCTTGGGCGTTATGGTAAGGCTGCCGTTGAAGCTGACGGTCTGCGTGACGTTCTTCTTGTATCCTTTGGGCGGGTAATTGCCCGTCGATATGTTGTAGTTGATGGCATAGTTGAACCCGAAGTTCCACGGCAGCGAGAAATCGTAGTACATCTGCGACATGTATTGCCGCCGCAGTACGGGATCCATGTTGCCGTAGGGGTCGTAGTAGGGGTTCATGTATTCGGGCGGGATGCTGGTGATGTCGTTGATGGCCGATTGCGAGCGGTCTTCGCGCGATTTGAACGTATAGCCGAACGACCAGCCCGTCGAGACGATACGCCCCGGGAAGAAGAGCTTGTTGTAGCGTTTGCCGTCGGGGGTCAGCCGGTAGGGGTCGAGCGTCATCGAGAGGTTGATGCCGAAATTCTTGAAGATCGTCGTGCGGAACGAGATCGGGATGGTCGAGAGCCCCATCGAGTCGGCCAGGAAATTGTACGACCCGCTGATGCGCAGCTCGTCGATCAGCTTGATCTTCTTCACGCCCGAGGTGTCGCGCTTCGACAGTACCTTCATTTCGAGGTTCTGCGACAGCGAGAAGTTCATCGACATCGACCGTCCGGAACTGGGGACGCCGTATGCGTTGACCGAATAGGGCGAATAGGTGGTGAAACGTCCTGTCGAGTCGGTCTGCCGCGTCTTGTAGTAGCCGTATTTCGGGTCGCCGAAGTCCGGCGTATAGGCGAATCCGATCGAAGGGGTGAGCGTGTGGCGGATGGCCTGTATCTTACGATCCTTGCGCTTCTTGGTGAAGTCGTACATGCCGTATACGGTCGTCGATGCCGAGACGTTGAAGTTGTAGTTGTAAAGGCGGTAGAACCCGTATTGCGTCGGCAGCGTGTCCACCTTGTTCGTGACGGGGTTCCAGTCGAATTCGACTTTTTTGAAATACCACTTCTCGTTGTAGGTCGCCGACGGCGAGATGTTGATGTAGTTGAACAGGTTGAACGACGCCGATATGGGGATGTTGTGCTCGATACCGTTCTTCATGTTGTCGAGCGTCTCCTTCGAGAAGATCTTGTCCTCGGTGGTCGTCACCGAGTTGGTCATCTTGCCCGTATATTGCATCGAGATCTTTTCGTACCACCGCTCTTTGCCCATGCGCTCCTTGCGCTTGAAGGGGTAGAAACGCGAGACGTTGAAAACCACGGTCGGCAGCGTTACCGAGAGGCTTTTGTTCTGCGAGTTCTGCGAGATGGACATGTTCGCCGAGAGCGAGAAGGGGGTTCCCGCCCAGTTCTTCGAGTAGGCGATCGACGAGTTGGTCTGCGTCGAGAGGATGTCGTTGAGGTTGGTCGCCGAATATTTGCTGTAACCGCTCGTGGCGAAGTTCACCGATGCCGAGAAGGTCGACCCGGGGTTGGCCTTGGGATCCTGGGAGTGCGTCCACTGGATGCGGAAGTTGCTCTGCTTGATATAGTCCGGCTCGCCTTTTTCGCCCGTCTTGATGTTCGAGTACTGCATGTTGAAACTGCCGCTGTACTTGTAGCGTTTGATATAGCGCGATGCGGCCGACGCCTCCCACGAACCGAGCGTGTAGATACCGCCGCGTACGGCCAGGTCGGCATAGTCGCCCAGCGTGAAATAGTAACCCATGTCGCGCAGGAAAAACCCCTTGGAGTATTCCTCGCCGTAGGTGGGCATCAGCAGACCCGATTTGGGACCCATGTTGATCGGGAAGAAGCCCTCGGGGATGCCGAGGAAGTAGATCGGCACGTCCTCCATGACCAGGTAGGCCGGCCCCGTGACGACTTTCTTGCCGGGGATGACCTTGGCCTTGGTCATCGCCAGGTAGAAGTGCGGGTGGTCGGTCTCGTCGCAGGTCGTGTATTTGCCGTGCTGGATGTTGACCGTGTTGTCGGGCATTTTCTTCACGCTGCCTCCGACCAGCCAGCCGTCGCCCTGCTGCGTCGCCACGCCCTTGATCTTGGCCTTCTTCGAGGTGAGGTTGTAGGTGATCGTATCCATCGTGTACGATGCGTCGCCCTCGGAGAATTCGGGTTTGGTGACGATCGGTTTGCCTTCGAGCGAGTCGGGCTTGCCGTATGCATAGACCATCTTGGTGTCCATGTTGATCTGCATGTAGTCGGCCTTGAGGTTGCTGTTCTGATAGGTGATGTCGCCTTCGTTGTAAATGTAGACCATCTTGTTGCGCACGTCGTAGACCAGCGAGTCCTTGTTCTTGCCCGTGATCGGGTCGTCGAGGAACGCCCCCGGTTTCTGGGGCTTTTTCTCTTTCACCGTGTCGCGGGCGATGGTGTCCGCCCCGCGGCCTTCGAGCGAGTCGCCTTTCTGCGTGATGAGCGAATCGAGCTGTGCGCCGAAGAGCGAATCGCGCTGCTCCTGCGGCAGGGCTTCGAATGCGGCGCGGCGGCGTGCCTGTTCCCGGGCGGCGCGTGCCTGCTCGCGGCGGTCGCGGCGGCTTTGGGTCGCAGCTTCCGGCACTTCGGCCGCGGCTTCGGAATGGGTCTGGAGGGAATCGGACAGGCGTTGGCGGAGGCTATCTTCGGCTGCCGAGGCAAGCATTCCCCGGGGTACGGACGAGCCGAACACCAACTGGGCGAAGAGTAGGAGTGCCGCCGCCGAAAACAGATATTTTACCCTGATTCTATCCAAAATCCCAATAATTTTTCGTACCTTTGCCGACATGTCGGCAAAAACGCCTGGATCGGGGCCTCGATGCACTCCCGCCGGGTTTTTTAGGCGCGACAAAGATAGGTAAAAAATTACAGAAAGCTCACATTTGGCTCCATTAAATATGCGCACACGACTGTTCCTGTTATTCGCGTTTGCGGCCGTTACCGTTCTAATGAACGGTGCCACGGCCGGGAATATTGCGCACGGGGTCGAAGTTGTGGTCATCGATGCCGGACACGGCGGGAAATTCCCCGGGGCGCACTACGGCAATGTCTACGAGAAAGACCTCACGCTGAAGGTGGCGCTCAAACTCGGGAAGCTCATCGAGGAGGGGATGCCGGGCGTGAAGGTGGTCTATACCCGCAAGACGGACAAGGCGCTGGGCACCGATCTGGCAACCGACCTCCAGGCGCGTGCCGACATCGCCAACAAGGCCGGCGGCGACCTCTTCATTTCGATCCATGTCAATGCGGCCAAGTCTACGGCCGCGCGCGGCGTCGAGACGCTGATCATGGGCGAGAGTTCGAAGGAGCAGCGCTACAACGAGAACGCCCTGTTCGAGAACAACCGCGAAGACCTGATCGACATGTCGGACGAGCGGACGGCGGCCATCGTGCGGGCATATATCCAGAACCTGCAATTCACCTACGGCGAGTACAGCATGGCGCTGGCGCGCTGTATCCAGAATAATTACCTGAAGGCCGGGCGCCATTCGCGGGGCATCAAACCCCAGCTGCTGCGTGTGCTCTATGCCACCGACATGCCGGGCGTGCTGACCGAGATCGGTTTCATGTCCAACGCCCAGGAGATGGCCTATATGAAGTCGGAAAAGGGGCAGGACGAGATCGCCCGCTCGATTTACGAGGGCGTGAAGGACTATTCGGCCTATGTGCTCGAAACGCGCAGGGCCGGGGAGGAGGCCGCGGCCTCCCCGAAGCCCGTTAAAGAGCCCGAAACGCAGGTCGTCATCGGGAAGGAGCCCGTGCGCCCTGCGGAGCAGGACAAGGCATCCGATACGCCTGCCGGGAAGTCCGGGCGGAAGCCGGGCGGGAAGGCCGCCACCCCGGAAAAGGCGGAGCCGCAGAAGGCTGCGGGCAAATCCGGGGCGCAAAAGCCGGAACCGCAGAAACCGGCCGGGGCCGAAGCTGCCCCTAACCAAGCTGCCCGGCCGTTGCGCTATACCGTGCAGGTGCTGGCCAGCGCGCAGACCGTGCCGACCTCGTCCGCACGTTTCAAATCCTACCGCAACAAGGTGAAGCAGTATACCGCCGAGGGGCGGTTCCGCTATAAATATTGCGTCGGCGAGTACGACACCCGTGCCGCAGCCCGGAAACGGCTGGCCGAAGTGCGCAAGGTCTTCCCCGACGCCTTCGTCGTGAGCTGCCGGGGCACGCAGATTGTGAAATAAAAACAAGCGAAATATGAAAAGGGAAGTTAAGATCGGAATATTCGCCGTGGCGATGATCGGCGTCGCCTGGGCCGGAATCCGGTTTCTGAAAGGTTTCGACATTTTCAGCCGGAACGTCGAGTATTATGCGGCCTACGACCAGATCAACGGCGTGCAGAACGCGTCGCCGATCATGATGAAGGGCGTGAAGATCGGTTCCGTGACACGGCTTTCGTTCGATCCCGCCCGCAGCGACAAGGTCGTGTTGCAATTCACGATCAAGCGCCAATACCGCATCCCGTCCGATTCCGAGGCCAAAATCTTCAGCAACGGACTGATGGGTGCCAAGGCGATCGAAATCAACTACGGCACGGCGCGCACCTATCTCCAGAAGGGCGACACGCTGCGCTCGGTGCGCGAACGCGACCTGATGGACGTGGCCGGGTCGGAGCTGGATTTCTTCAAGCAGAAGGTTTCGCAGCTCACCACCGACCTGTCGCGCACGCTCGAAAACCTGAACGGCCTGATGGAAACCAATGCGGACAACATCGCCGGGACGCTCGGCAACCTGAACTCCGTGACGGGCGACATGGCCGAGATACTCTCGGCGGAGAAAAACAGCCTGAAAAGCGCGCTGGACAACCTTTCGAAATTCTCCGACATGCTCGGCGAGAATGCCGGGCGCGTGGACAGCATCATCGGCGACGTGAACCGTTTCACCTCGCAGCTCACCGAGGAACAGTTTGCCCGCAAGCTTTCGCAGGCCGTGGAGCACCTCGACGGCCTCGTGGCGCGCATTGCGCAGGGCGAAGGCACGGTCGGCAAGCTGATCAGCGACCCCGAACTGTACGATTCGCTCGAAAAGGCCAGCGACAACCTCGCGGCGCTGCTGGCCGATGTCAAACAATACCCCGGCCGTTACGTCCACCTCTCGCTCTTCGGGCGCAACCCCGAAAAGATGAAGGAGCGTGCCGACAGGAAGGCCGCCAAGGCTGCTGCCAAGGCTGAGCGCGATTCGCTCAGGCGGCTGCAGTAGCCCATCAACCCGACATAGAGATGATTTATCCTGCGAACTTCGAGCAGAAGATCGGCTTCGACCGGCTTCGGGAACAGGTTGCAGCGTTTTGCACCATGCGTGCCGCCCGCGGGAAGCTCGCCGAAGAGACTTTCTCGGCCTCGGCGCGCGAGATCGGGCGGAGGCTGGAACTTGCCGACCAGATGCGCCTGCTGCTCGACATGGAGTACGATTTTCCCGGCGGGGAATATCCCGACGTCGACCATGTCGTCGCCAAACTGCGTGTCGAGGGGACGTTCCTCGACGTGGGGGAGGTGGTGACCCTGCACCGGGCGCTGAGCCTCGTCGGCAGCGTCGTTGCGTTCATCCTCGCCCGCGAAGGGCAATATCCGGCGCTGTATGCCCGCAGCCGCGGTGTCGAGGCATTCCCCGGGATCGTGCAGCGGATCGACGCCATCGTCGATCGTTTCGGCAATATCCGGGACAATGCTTCGCCGGCCCTGCTGGAGATCCGGCGCGCCATCCGCGAACGCGAAGGGCAGGCCGCCAAGCGGTTGCAGGCGGTGCTCGCCGCCGCCAAGGGGGCTGGTATCGTCGATGCCGACGCCCAGATCTCGATCCGCGAAGGGAAGGCCGTGATCCCGGTCGCCGCAGCCAATAAACGTAAGTTACAGGGCTTCATCCACGACGAATCGGCTACGGGGCGTACGTTCTACGTCGAACCGGTCGAGGTCGTGGAAATCAACAACGAACTGCGCGAACTGGAATATGCCGAGCGGCGCGAGATCGTCCGCATCCTCACCGAATTCACGGCCTCGATCCGGCCCGATGCGG
>OHHC01000953.1_pt1 | contig 9883 bp, 11 predicted proteins | sample 1606381 | NCBI WGS metagenome assembly OHHC01 (sample SAMEA3879581, study PRJEB24766) | human gut metagenome | biome: human-associated habitat; feature: feces | place: USA | collected 1985/1987 | reverse complement strand
ACAAAAACGGTCGCCGCTGTCAAAAGCCGCGGCAGAGAAACGCGGGCCGTCACCGCCCCTGTGGAAAGAGAGCAGAGCGCGCTCGCGCCGCCGGCAAGAAATATAATGATGCCTACGATCGTGGCGATAATCTCCGACCCGCCGCCAAGCATGTCCTTGATGTAAAGAGGGAGTATGGGACCGATACCGGTGATGCCGAAATTACAGAGGAACTGGATCCCCACCATAAGACGCACGCGGGGAATGGCAGCAAAATATTTCAATTCCTGCCAGGTGGAAGATTTTTCTCCCGATGCCCCCTTGCGATGGATTTCAGGCATGAACAGGCGGAGGCAGATCAGACAGAGGAGGGACAGGACGCCAAAGAAAACAAAGGGCATGCGGTACCCCAGTGTATCCGCCACAAGACCTCCCACAAGAGGGCCGAACATAATGCCTGACACCATGGCCGCCTGAAAGTAACCGAGCGTGCGGGACGTTTCTTCTTCCGGAGATACGGAAGCAATGACCGACAGTCCGATGGGAACGAAACCGCCCACCAGCCCCTGCAGCAGGCGGAAGATAAACACCTGCCACGGCGAAGTAGACACGGCGCAGAGAAACGCTGTCAGTGTCACCGCCGCAAGGACGATGGACATGACAAGTTTCGGGCCGCCGCGGAAAGAGCAATCATAAACGGCGTGACCCCTGAAATGAGCCCCGCCCAGAAAGCCGCCTCGCCCGCATCAGTGACACCGATTTCACCAAGAAAAAGAGGAAGAAACGCCATGACGCCGATCATCGCGATTCCCGCACCCACCTGGATGGCACACATCAGGTACACGATACGCTTCCAGCCTGTATTTTTTTCCATAGCTCCTCCTTCCCTTTTATCATTTTAATATTCTCTTACAATATACAGTTATATCCAATGCATTCCCGAATGTCAAATGGCTGCCACACCGCTTTCCCCGCTCCTCCTCGCCTGATTCTCACCGATTTGTTATACTGTTTATGTCAATTACAAATCATTTATAAAAGGAGGCTTGTGATGGCTTTTACAGAAATCACCCCGGAAGAAATAAACATCAATCCCTTTACCTCATGGAGCAGGTACGTCCTTGTGACCGCAGGAAATATAGAAAAGTGCAATACACTTCTCGTTACCTGGGGAGGCTTCGGCGTCATGTGGAGAAAGAAAACCGCCACCATCTACATCCGACAGAGCCGTTTCACCAAAACGATTCTCGACAGCCAGGACTATTTCACCCTGTCATTCCTCCCGGAGAAACATAAACCGCAGATGAGCTACATGGGCAGCCACTCCGGCCGGGATGAAAACAAGTATGAAGGCTCCGGACTCCACCCTCTTGCCATCGGCGACGCGGCAGGCATCGAAGAAGCGGATCTCATCTTCGTATGCAAAAAAATTTATACCGCCGAGATGACGCCGGATCATTACACCGACAAGAGCGCGTATGACGAGTGGAACACAGGGCGCCGCGCCGGCAATAACCACAGCGCCTACACCGGGGAAATCATCAAGATCCTTCAGAAAAAATGAAAACTACAAGCCAAAACATCATTTCCGGCTTCCACCGGAGAAATAAAAAAGACGCCGCCGCGTCTTTTTTATTTTCCTGCCTTATTTCACATCATAGAGGCCCGTGGTGCCCTCTTTCAAATTGATCATGATGTTCTTCGTCTGGCTGTAATGCTCCAGCATGACCTTGTGTGTTTCACGGCCGATGCCGGACTGCTTGTATCCGCCGAAGGGAGCGCCTGCGGGAATCGCATTGTACGTATTGACCCAGACACGGCCCGTCTGTACGCCGCGGCTGACCTTCATAGCCGTATTCAGGCTGCCTGTGAAAACGCCGCCGCCCAAACCGTACACGCTGTCGTTCGCCAGTTCGATAACTTCATCAACCGTCTTGAACTTCTGCACCACAACGACCGGCCCGAAGATTTCTTCCTGGCATACGCGTGCCGCGTTTGTCTTCGAAATGAGAATGGTCGGTTTCATGAAGAAGCCCTTGTCGCATCCGTTTTCCGTGTAGCGTTCGCCGCCGGTCACCAGCTCGCCGCCCTCTTCCAGACCGATCTTAATATATTTCAGCACCTTTTCCTGCTGGCTCTTATAAATCTGCGCCCCCAGCTGGGTAGACGGATCTGTCGGGTCGCCCACTTTGACGCCTTCAAAAGTTGCCTTCAGCTTAGCGACAAACTTATCAAAGATACCTTCCTGCACGAATACGCGGGAACCGGCACAGCAGACCTGTCCCTGATTAAAGAGGATGCCTGTCGCCACACCTTCCACTGCCTGTTCCAGATCACAGTCGTCAAAAATCATGTTGGCCGATTTGCCGCCGAGTTCCAAAGTGACAGGAATCAGTTTGTCTACAGCTGCCTGATATACGCTGCGGCCGATTTCAGTAGAGCCTGTGAATGCCAGCTTGTCGAAATCAGGATGGTCAAGAATCCACTGACCGGATTTGGAGCCGGCACCGGTAATCACGTTCAGCACGCCTGCCGGCAGCACATCGGCAATCAGTCTGACCAGTTCCATGAGAGACAGAGACGTATGGGAAGACGGCTTGATAACGATCGTATCGCCTGCCGCCAGCGCCGGAGCAAGCTTCCAGCAAGCCATAAGAAATGGGAAATTCCAGGGAATAATCTGTCCGACCACACCGATCGGTTCATGAATCACAAGAGACATCGTATTGTCGTCAAGCATCGTCGCCGTGCCTTCCTGCGCACGGATACAGCCTGCGAAATAACGGAAATGGTCGGCCCCCATAGGAATATCCACCGCGCTGGTTTCACGAATCGGCTTGCCGTTGTCCAGCGTTTCGACAAGAGCCAGATGCTCAGCATTCTGATCAATAATATCCGCAATCTTCAGGAGATAATTCTGTCTTTCAATGGGAGAAGTCTTGCGCCAGGATTTCAAGGCGCGCCGAGCGGCTTTCACCGCCAGATCCACATCTTCCCGGGTCGCTTCCGCAAAAGACGCAAGCACTTCTCCGTTGGCGGGATTGTGGGCTTCAAAAGTTTTGCCGTCAGAGGCGGGCACAAATTTGCCGTCAATGAAAAGATCATACCGTTTCTGAATGTTTGCCATAAATAAACCACCTTTCAAAAAAACTGTGAAACAGAAGATTGTCTTCCCGGAGTTTTTTACGATTGGCCGGAGGTCCGAGAGTTCATTCAAATTCATCTTAACCGAAGACGTCACCTGACATAGATTCACACAGTATTCTTCGGTTCATCCGATTTTGTGTCCTTATTATAACAAGGTAAATCGAAATATTCAAGTCATTCGATATCCTTCTGCGAAAAAATTTTATTTTCAGGGAAATATGCGGTACGGCAGGTAACAAAAAGCAGTAAACCCTTTTTTGATTTACTGTTTCATGCGCAACCGTATGATAAAATTTTATTTCATTATTTCAGTTGAACAAACAGAACTGTCCTATTCACTTTCCATTTCCTTTACTATCTTATATCCATCATCTTTTACTAATACCGCTTCGCTGTTGTTTATCGGTATTAAATCTATCTTATCTTTATAAAAATCCAAGGTTTCCTGTGCAGTTTCCTCAAAAGGATATTCTCCCATATGCGGCAGAATATAGTATTTAAATACATTTAATCCGAAGTAATCTTTTAATTCTGTCGCGACATTTTTATCATCCATGATCTGGCTATATGCGATATCCTTCGACATAATCATCGCTCCCGCCGATTCACCCATATAGAACATGCCTTCTTTAATCCTGCTTGATAAAAACTCTGTAAGATTCTTTCTTTTTAATTCCTGCAGTAAATAAAAGGTATTGCCTCCCGATATACATATACATTCCGCTTTTAAAAATTTATCCTTCAGGACCTCTTCTTCATATTTTGCGATATCGACAATCTCTATTTCATAGCCTAATTCTTTCAGCATACCGACACCTTCATCGATAAACCCAGTATATTCCTCAACATTTCCGGCAGTAGGTATGAACGTTATCTTCTTATCAGTCATTTTTGAAAGATATTTCTCAACAATCGCCTTGGTTCCGGCTAAATACGACATAAGTAAAATTTCCATCAGTGTACCTCCTATAAATTCCATCACTGCGACCGTTTAATCCATGCATCAAGAAATGCCATCTGCTCCTTTGTATGAAACCAGTGCTCGCCGCCTTTCATCACCGTCAACCCCGCGCCGGTCAACCTCACAAATGCGGATATCGTTTCGCAGGACGTCATATGGTCGCTCTCCCCATACAACACTTCGGTAGGAATATTCCAGGCAAGAGGATTCTTTCTGACATAGCACAGGTACTCCCACGATATTTTTCCCCCACAGGATGTATAGATCTCTTTTCTCTTTTCCAATTCACCCTCTGTTATGCCCGCCTGTGCCATCATCTGTATGATCAGTTCTTCCATGTCAACAATCGGGGAAATCAGAAATGCTTTTTCGATCCGCTGTCCGGCTAACGAATGCAGCGCGAAGTACGCCCCTATGCTGTTTGCAATCAGAGTCACCGACTCATATTCCTTACACAGAGAACGGATAGCGGACGGAAATTCTTTCTTTGCCTCCCAAGGTGTCTGCGCTTTGTAATCGAAGCCTTTTACGTCATATTGGGGAAACAGAGGTTTATAATGCTCCGCTTCATTTACATTGCCATCTTTTCCATGTATATAAACCGCTATTTTGTCCATAATTTCCCTTCGGCCTGTGCTGCTCTCTCTCTGTATTTTTCTTAAACCTTTTCTGCAATCTTTCCTGCGCCCCTTCTCACAGAAACAGCTCTATAACCCAAAAATCCGCTCCGTATTTATTTTCGCGTGACGGATCACGTTCTCTTCACTGACCCCCATGTAGTGGGCAAGGGCCCGGGCGACATATACGATATTCTGAGGTACATTCGTCCGCTTAAGGCCGGGAATCCCCCGCGGAGTGAGGTAGGGCGCGTCTGTTTCCAAAAGAATGCGGTCCGGGGGAATGATTTTCACCGCTTCCCGCAATGCCTCTGCCCGGCGCTCATCACAGATCCATCCGGTGATCCCGATGGAAAATCCCATGTCCAAAAGCGTCTCCGCCGTCTTTTTATTTCCCGTGTAGCAATGCACCACCGAACGCCTGCATATGTCTTCATGCCCGGCAAAGCAGGAAATGAAATCTTCCTCCGCGTCCCGTTCATGGAGGAACAGCGGCTTCTTCAGTTTCTCGCCGAGAGCAATCAGCTTTTTGAAATAATAAAGCTGGTTTTCCTTCGTCGAATACATTCGGTCATAATCCAGTCCGCATTCCCCCACCGCCACGATCTTCGGATTGGAAAGAATAATTTCCTCAATCCGTTCCAGATCCTTGTCCGCAGCACCATCAGCAGCATGGGGATGGATACCCGCCGTGCCGTAAACATCATGGGTTTTTACGAACTCATTCACAAGCTCATTCTCCCGCGCTTCCGAGCCCGTAAGAATGCAGCAGATCCCCGCCGCTTCCGCGTCCGCGATAATCCGCTCCGGATCAGGAAAAGAACGGGTAAATAAATTCAGTCCAATATCATAATATGTCCTCATAACTCCTCGCTTTCATTTTCCCATCGTATCAAACTTCCCCCGCCGCGGCAACTCCTGCCGTATTGTCTTTTGCCATAACATAGAAAAAATATATCGGAAGCAGTAAAATCCTTTCGCAAAATGAACAGTCTTCTCTTTAGCAGAAGCAGGTTTTGTTATAATTCCTGTACAATGATAAAAAGGCAGCGCCATCAAAAACGGTTCTGCCCTTTTTTACTATCCGATTCCGAGGACTGCACAGAATGGTTTACATGCCCTCAAAACAATTCTGCCCGCTGTTGAAACGTAAGACCTATTTTTATTGCCTTCCGTCAGATAAAACGGTACTCCCCCTGATGATCCGCCTCATGATTTCCCTCAGTATAACAATCAGAAGTTTTTATATCTTTCCGGTGCGATTTCTTTAAACTTTTCTCCCGCATAGATATACTCTTTTCTGCCGCCCGTTTTCACCTCAAACAGCCAACCGAAGTTCACCTTGCAGTTAATTTCCAGCGTATGCAAAATTCCGCCTTGAATAAAATCGTAAAAACGGTATCCATTATGAGCAAATTCTCTTTTCATGGTATTCAATATGGCAATTATACTTTTATCTGTAAGTTTTTCAAAGACAATAATGCAGAGCAAAGAATTTATTCCTCTGGATGACACCTTACCGTCCCCCGTCATTTAGGTCGGATGCAAAAATGCTTTGTGGGAAAAACAGAAAAAGGGGCGACAACACAAATCGAAGAATGACGCTTTAGGGAAAAGTGTCAAATGTCATCTGCCAGCGTTCCATAATAAGCCGTAAATTTAGATGGCATAAAACTTTTCTTCCACTCTTCCGGTTAAAAAATTCCTGCGTTCAGATGGCAGGAATTTTTTTCTTCTCTATTTTCTTTGCAGATAAATCTCTTTTATCCGATACATGTACCCGCTGTTTTCATAAATGATCTTTTCCGCTTCTACCCAGCTTTCTTCATCAGTGAAATGGAACATGTGGAGGGCGCCCGCCATTTCCATGTACTGCCAGTAGGGCTTTCCTTCTTCTGTTTCCAGCAGAAGAAATATATACGGCGTGAGACTGTTCACCACTGTCGCGTAACAGTCGTGCTTTTCCGAAAGTTTTTTCAATTTTTCCAATTCTTTATCTGCCGCTTTCCAGTCTGCCGCGCCTTCAGCAAGAGGCCCGTTCGCCTGTGAAATAAAATCTTTGGCTACGGTAATTATGCTGTAATAGCGTATGGGGTAGCACTCTGTCGTCTTTTCCATGTTCATCTTTTAGTCCTTTTTTAAATTTTCCAAATTGGCAAGAGCCAGCTGTTTTATATTTTCCGCCATGATTTCTATCGGTATATGGACGGGCATTTCCCTGCGCAGGGAATGGTGCCGTCCGAGGAGACATACGGCAAAAGGCGAGGCAAGGGTAATAATCCCGCTGTACAGCCGGGGATCATCGACAGTATAGCCAGTGTATTCTGAAAATATTTTCACGATGACGGAGATTTTCGGGAGCGCTTCTTTTTGAAATATTTTTTCCAGCATGGGAGAAGGATTCATCACTTCCCGTACCCACACGCTGATCTGCCATTCATTTTTTCGGAAGGCATTTCCTGCCAGAAAGTCAATAAACTTTTCCATTTTTTGCCGCGGTGCCAGATCCGACTCATACAAGTCGATCAGCTGCTGCAGCCCGACAAGGTACTGCTGGACGTTTTCCAATACGGCAAGATAGAGTCCGTCACGGCTTCCAAAATGGTAATTGACCGCCGCCAGATTCACACCTGCCGCCCGGCATATTTCCTTGCTTGTCACAGAAGCGAATCCTTTCTCTGCAATGAGCTGTCCCGCGCATTCGATGATTTTCTCTTCGGTTTCCCGCCCGTCCATACGGCGTCCGTTTTTCTGATTTTCTTTCATTGCAATTCCTTTATCCTAATTTATGTCTGAACATCCACGCGGCAAGGGGCATCGTCACCGCCGCCACGATAAGCATGGGAATGAAGTCGGAAGCAATCATGGAAAGAGAAGCCCCCTCGATATATACGCGCCGTACGCCGTCGATAGCAAAGCGCATGGGATTGATATAGGTGAAATACTGAAGCACAGTGGGCATATTCCTTACAGGCGTCGCCATGCCTGACAGGAGCATGATGGGAAGAAGCACTACAAAGTTGTACACAATAACCTGCTGCATATTTTTGGCGACAGCGGAAATGGAAAGACCGATTCCTACACAGGAAAGGAGAAATACCGCCATGACGAGGGCGAGGGTAAAGAGGGAGCCCACGAGGGCTACTTTGAACCATGCAACAGCAATCGTCAGTACGATGAAGGACTGGACCATACCGATAAGGAGCGGCGGTACCGCTTTTCCGATGAGTATTTCCATGGGAAGGAGCGGCGTCACCATGAGCTGGTCGAAAGTACCGTTCTCCCTTTCCCTCGCCACGGACAATCCCGCAAGAATCATTACCTGTGTCAGGCTGACCATGGGAAGGAGCGACGCAAGGAACCCCCATCGGGAAATCAGGTTCGGATTATACCATGCCACAGGGTCTATATGGAGAAGCTGATGACCGCCGTGAAGCCGGCTGTTATACGCCGCTGCCACCGCGGAAATATATCCTGATGCAATGCCCGATGTCATCGTATTCCTTCCGTCAGTAATCACCTGGACGGGTGCGGTTTCCCCTGCGGTTATCTTATCTGCGAAATCATGACCGATGACGAGGACGACACCCGCTTCCCGCCCATCGATGAATCGGGCGATCTGCGATGTGCTCCCAAGTGTCGCCACCCGTTTAAATATCCCGCTTCCGTCCAATTCCGCAATCAATTCTTCGGAGCAGCGGCTCCTGCTTAAATCAAGGACGGCATAATCCACGCTGTCCAGATTATACGATGCCACATAACCGAAAAGCAGGGACTGGATAATGACAGGCATAATAAGGATAATGCGGCTTTTCGGATCTTTCAGGGTGGTCAGCATTTCTTTCCGCACCATAAAAAAGATGCGGCGGATGTAAAGCATAATATGTTCCATCATTCCAGCCTCTTTTTCGTTACCACGCAGGAAAGTCCCGTAAAGAACACAGCGTATCCCCCTAAGATCAGACAGTTCTCCCTGATAAGCGCCCAGTCATTTCCCGCAAGGAAGAGCGATTTCAAAAGTTCCATGTAGTATGTAGCAGGAAGGACATGTCCCACGGCATAGACCACGGCAGGCGCGCTTCGCAGATCGAAAATAAATCCTGACAGCATGACCGTAGGAAGCGTACTCACCAGCATAGACACCTGGCACGCAAAGAACTGGTTTTTGATTACCGACGAAATCGTAAGTCCCATGCCCAGCCACGCCGTATAAGTAACGCGCCGCCGCCATGCATAGCCAGAAACCGATTGTGGCGATGCCGAAGTAAGGGATCATTTTCGAAAGAAGTATTTCTATCGGTCTCACCGGCGTGATGAAAAGAGCTTCCAGCGTGCCCCTTTCCCATTCCCGTGCCATGACCATCGTGGTAAGAAATACGCCGACAAGCGTCATGATGAGCACCACCAGCCCGGGAATAAAGAACCACGTACTTGTATTAGCGTCATTAAACCACTGCCGCGGCGTGACAGATACGAAACCGATCCCGTCGGATACGGTCATGTACTTTGACGCATTGGCCGCCTGCCATGAAGCAAGACCCGCCTCAAGATAAGAACCTGCCGTCCGTGCGGAAGCCGCGTCCACGCCCCAGAGAATAATCTGCACATGGCTGCCGCCCCGAGAAAGACTTTCCGTGAAATTCGGCGGCACACGGATTATGGCGTCCACTTCCCGCCGGTTCATCATTTCCGTACCATCTTTCATGGACGTGGTATAGCGGGGATCGAAATAGTCGGAGCCGTCCATAAAAGAAAGCATATCCTGCACCGTGGGAGACGCATCTTCCATGACCACCGCCACAGGCACATTTTTCACATCCAGCGACAGGCCGTACCCGATAAGAAGAATGAGCATGATGGGAATAACGATTCCGATCACCAGACTGCTCCGGTCACGGATAAGCTGGTTATATTCTTTTCTTACCAATGAAGAAATACGGCGGAAGGCATCCATCATAACTCCTCCTTTCTCCGGCTGTTTTCCACAATGGCAATGAATGCTTCGTTCATGGTGAGATTTTTCCCGCCCCTGTTCCGTACTTCTTCGGGCGTTCCAAGAATAAGCATCTTTCCCTGATCCTGTATCATGATGCGGTCGCAGTATTCCGCCTCGTCCATAAAATGCGTCGTGATGATCACTGTCGTCCCCTTTGCGGCCAGCGCTGTTATCTGCCGCCAG
>OHHC01000950.1_pt1 | contig 9907 bp, 8 predicted proteins | sample 1606381 | NCBI WGS metagenome assembly OHHC01 (sample SAMEA3879581, study PRJEB24766) | human gut metagenome | biome: human-associated habitat; feature: feces | place: USA | collected 1985/1987 | reverse complement strand
GGGGCGACCCGGTTATGATTTGCCCTTACCCTTGAACTCCACCAGGGCGGCATTCAGCGCCCGGTGAAGCGAATACTGCGAAAGGGGTTTGACGAGGAATTCGTTGCACCCCGCATTGCGCGCGCTCTCGATCTCGCTGCCGGACGAATAGGCCGACATGGCAATGATGGGGACGTCCGCCGAAACGCTGCGGATACGCCGCGTAGCCTCCAGGCCGTCCATCACAGGCATGCGGATGTCCATCAGCACGGCATCGGGCTGCACCGTCCCGAACATGTCCACGGCCTCGGCTCCCGTATGGGCACGCACGAGGCTGAAGCGGCGGCTGAGGACGGCTTCGATGAGTCTGAAATTGGTGTCCGAATCCTCGGCGACCAGCAGTACCCACGACTTGCCGTCGTCCCGGCCCGGGGCGGCGCAATGCTGCTCGTCGTCTTTGCCGCCGTCCCGGTGGACGACGGGGATCGAGAAATGGAACCGCGTGCCCTTGCCGGGTTCGGAATCCACTCCGATTGTACCGTCGAGTTTCTCGACGATCATCTTCGAAATGGCCAGCCCGAGCCCGGTTCCGGCTGCGAAATCGTTGAGTTTGACGAACCGGTCGAAAATATTACGCGCCTTCTCGGGCGGTATGCCCATGCCGGTATCCTGGACGAAGAACTCCACGCACCCGTCCTTCAGGTCGAACCCGAAGCGGATCTCCCCCTCTTCGGTAAACTTGCCGGCGTTGTTCAGCAGGTTGGAAATGACCTGTGCCAGGCGGTTCTGGTCGCAGACGATCTCCACGTTCGCGACCCGTTCCTCGAAGACCAGCTCCACGCCCGGCTTGACGCGGGGTTTGTGGACTTCCAGCTCCGAGCGGCAGAGGTCGTTGAGGTTCATCGGCCTGAAGCGGAATTCGAGCGTCCCGGCTTCGATCTTCGAAATGTCGAGGATATCGTTTATCAGTTGCAGCAGCAGCTCGGAATTGACGTCGATGATATCGATGAACTGTTGTTTCTCCTCCTCGGTTTCCACTTCGCCGATGAGCTTGGCAAAGCCCACGATGGCATTGAGCGGCGTGCGGATCTCGTGGCTCATGTTCGCCAGGAAGGCAGATTTGAGACGGTCGGACTCCTCGGCGCGGATACGCGCCTCGACGATCTCCAGCTCGGCATTCTTCATGTCGGTGATGTCCCACGAGACACCGATGATGAGCGGAAGACGGTTTTCGACCGGCACCAGCGACTTGGAAGTATTGACGATACGGGTCTCGCCCGTGACCGAGACGTACTCCTCGATGAAGGTCTGGCGTTCGCCCGTACGCAGCAGCGTCAGGTCGTCCTGGCGGAAATGCTCCGCATCCTTCGGGCTGGGGAAAATCTCGTAATCGGTATGCCCGAGCGCCCTGGAGGCCGGAATCCGCGAATATTCCTCGAACGCCCGGTTCCAGTAGAGGTAACGGAACTCGTTGCTCGGGTCTTTCACGAACAGATAGACCGGGACATTGTTGAGGATGCACTCCAGGATAGAGTTCATCTCCTTGACCTTGCTCTCGTGTTCGATGCGCTGCGTCACGTCCCGGCCGAAGAACCAGACGATCTCGCGTTCCTGGAAGTAGTCGTAGATAATGTAGGCCACGATGTCCCACGCCACGATATGCCCCTGCTCGTTCTTGAAGCGGACGGTGTATTTGAGCCGTTATCGCGGCGTATTTTCTCCAGCCGGGCATCCCACTGCTGACGGGAACCTTCGTACGACCAGAAATCGTAAACCTTGTGTTGCGAAAGGTCGCCTTCGACATCGTGCCGCACCCGGAACTGCTCGTTGGCATATTCCATCGTACCGTCCAGGCTGCAGGCGTAAATCTCCTCGTCGACATTGTTCAGCGCATATTTGACCATCTCCAGCTCATGCTTGGCGGCCTCGGTCTCGGTGATGTCGCGGCAGATGCAGAGGGCATGCTCCTCGTCGAGCGGGAAAATCCGGTTTTCGTAGTTGCGGGTTCGGCCCCCGAGCGTAATGTCGTGGTGGGAAGAGGAGCCGCACCCCGTCGCAAAGACATTGTCGAGGTTGTTCTTCACATTGCGGCAGGCCGAGGGCGAAAGCATCGTCCGGATATTCTGCCCGGCGAGCTCTCCGCCCGGAACCCCGACATGGTTGGTCTCATCCGCGGAAACCAGTTCGACCAGCGTCCCTTCGCGGTCGAGCACGGTCAGCATGTCGGGTATCGAATCGAGAATCTTACAGGCATAACGCTCCCGAAACCGACTCCCGGAAGCCTTCGGCGTATCGAGTTGTGCCTCGAGCTCTTCGATCCTGCGGATAAGCTCTTCGCGGGAGCAGTTATCGTATCGGCTCATACATTGTGGTATTGTGCATAGATAGTTACAAAAGTAATATATTTTCCGAAAGACGAACCATTTTCGGGCCGAAATCGCCAACGATTACGCCCCATGTGGCAACGATACCGTTCGGCAGCAGCATTCCCGACCGCAACTCGGTGCTATTACCGTTCAAAAACAGCGCAGAAAAAGCCCGCAAAGGATCTCTTTCCGCCCGGCACCGGGTCAAGACGCCCCAAAATGGGCTATTTCTCGCCGGGTTAAACCCCTGTGCCCGACCATAGAACACACCGCAGCCGCGTTGCATATCGCAAAACTGCTTTTTTATATCCCGATCGGGCTTCCACGCGCAAAAAAGGTGTGGAAGGAACGAATTTTGAACATGCTCCGAGACAGCAAACTAAAAAATCAAAATCATGACCGTCAAAAAATTACGTTACCTCGCATACGCACTCGTTGCAGTTGCGTTTTGCGCGTGCCAGAAAGAGCCCTCGACATCGGGCCTCCACAAAGACTATCTGGTCTACACCGCTTACGACACCGAAGCCGACTTCGGTGCAGTGGACACCTACTACCTCCCCGACAGCATCCTGCTGATCGGCGGCGCAGACAAGACGGAATATTGGAAAGACGGCAATGCGCTGGAGATCGTCAACACGGTCGCCAGCCGCATGAACGCCGCCGGCTACACCCGCACCGAGGACAAGGATGCGGCCAGCGTCGGCCTGCAATTGAGCTACGTGCAGAAAGTGACCTATTTCGTGGGTTACGACTATCCCTACTGGTGGTGGTACTACCCCTACTACTGGACGCCCGGATACTGGGGCGACTGGCTGGGATGGCACTATCCCTACCGCGTATATTACGGTTATACGGCCGGTTCGCTGCTGATCGAGATGCTGGATCTGGAAGCCGACCAGCAGAGCGGCAAGAAACTGCCCGTCATCTGGGACAGCTACATCGGCGGCCTGCTCACCTCGTCGGAAAGCCTCAACCAGCAGCGCACGCTGGACGCCGTCGAACAGGCATTCGACCAGTCGCCTTACCTGAAAAAATAATTTAACCGTAAAAACACGTCCGATTATGAAAACATCGAAATACCCGGTTCTAAAAACCATCGCACTCTGTGTCGTCCTGCTCGCCGCTGCGCGCACGGGCAAAGCGCAGATCTTCCCGAACAGTTACATCAACGTCGACTGGCAGATGGGCGTGCCCCTGGGCAGCAGCCTCGCCGACAAAGCCTCGGGCTGGGGCATGAACTTCGAAGGCGGCTATTTCATCACGCCGGCCATCGCCGTGGGCCCGTTCATCTCTTACCAGACCAACCTCGAAACGATTCCGCGCCAGACACTCGACCTGGGCAACGGTTCGGCCCTCACGGTCAACCAGAAGCACTCCGTATTCCAGCTGCCGTTCGGCGTCACCAGCCGTTACACCTGGCTTACGGACAGCGTATTCCAGCCCTATGCAGGCCTGAAGCTGGGTGCCAACTACGCCGAACTTTCGTCCTATTACTACGTCGTCAAGCAGTACAACGACACGTGGGGATTCTACCTCTCGCCCGAAATCGGCGTGAGCATCTTCCCGCGCCCCGACTACCGTTTCGGGTTCCATGTGGCACTCTATTACAGCTATGCCACCAACAGCGGCGACGTCCTGACTTACTCGGTCAACAACCTCAATAATTTCGGCATACGCGTCGGTATATCATTCTGACGCAGAGTGGGAAAGCGCCTCTTGTGGAGTGCCCCGGTTCCTGAAAAGGGATCGGGGTTCCCTTTTTCGGGGAACCTTTTCCCCGGCGGATTTGCAGGTTCGGGAAATTGTACCTACCTTTACAACGATTAAAACCATTGGATGTTTAAAACGGATACGGCATCGTAGGAATCCATAACTTGCATTGGATTCCGACTCTTTCTTCCCTCCCGGGGGCATTTCTGCCCGGGCGGATATTCATTTTGCCTTATTTTAAAAAATTCGCCATGCACGGGATTTCCCAGTCCATCCCGCGCACGGCCTCAACTACAAACAACCATGGAACAGGAAAATAAACAGATCTTCGATTTCGATTTAAAAATGATCGCCGATTTCTTCAGGGAACTCGACAGGCAGGGGCCCGGCGGCGTGGAGCAGACGCTCCGCGCCCTGGAATTCGTACCCGACAGGCCGGGGATGCGGATCGCCGACATCGGATGCGGCACCGGCGGACAGACCGTCACGATCGCCCGGAACAGGGATTGTACGATAACGGCCGTCGACCTGCTGCCGGAGCTGTTGGAAGAATTCCGCGCCCGGATAAAAAAGGCCGGGCTGGAAAACCGCGTCACGGCCATACAGGGCTCGATGGATGCACTGCCCTTCAGCCCCGGGGAGTTCGACGTGATCTGGGCCGAAGGCTCGATCTACAATATCGGGTTCGAACGCGGGCTGAGGGAGTGGCGGCAGTACCTCAAACCGGGCGGCATAATCGCCGTGACCGAATGCTCGTGGCTCTCGGGCGCACGCCTGGCATCGAAGTTCATCTCGGACTATTTCCCCGACATCGACAGCCCGTCGGGGAAAGTGCGGATCCTCGAAGAGGCCGGATATGCACCGCTGGCACATTTCGCACTGCCTGAGCATTGCTGGACGGAAAACTACTTCGCCCATGCAAGCGCACGCATCCCGGGATTCCTCGAGCAATACGGGTACAGTGAAAAGGCACTCCTGCTGGCCGAAATGCAGAAAAACGAGATTGCCCATTACGAGAAATACAAAGCGTACTACGGTTACGTCTTCTACATAGGCCAAAAACCGGAAGAGTAATCCCTCGTCCTGAAAGGCAGAATCCCGCTTCCTTCGGGGAAGCGGGATTCGTTTTTCGGTTCGGGAAAGGGCATGGAAATGCCCGGTCATTCCATCGAGGTGCAGACGAGCATCGTCTCGGGGATCAGACCGATCCGGCTTCCGGACGCATGCGCCACCCCGCGCTTGACGGGAAGCAACCGTTCGCCCCCGAGCCTGAGCCGCCCCCGGGCGTAGACATAAAACACGAAGAGCCGCAGTCCCGAAGGACTGCGGCTCTTTTCATCCGTGCAGGGCGCTATAGCCGTGACAGGGCGTCGAGGCGCGACAATTCGTCGTCGGAGAAGGATGCATGCTCCAGCGCCCGGAGGTTATCTTCGATCTGGGCGACGGAGCTTGCCCCGATAATGACCGACGTGACACGTTTGTCGCGCAGCAGCCATGCCAAAGCCATCTCGGCAAGGGTCTGGCCGCGCTGCCGGGCGATTTCATGCAGGCCCCGGATCCGTTCCGACATCCTGTCCGTCAGCACGTCGCGCCGCAGCGAGCCCTCCGTCGCCATGCGCGAGCCTTCCGGAATACCGTTCAGGTAACGGTCGGTCAGCAGCCCCTGTGCCAGCGGCGAAAAGGCCACGAACCCGGCCCCGGCCTCGGCATTGAGCGTCAGGATGCCCGACGTGTCGGGTTCGCGGTCGAACAGGTTGTAGCGATCCTGGAAAAGCAGGCAGGGTACGTCGCGTTGGGCCAGGTAGCGGAAAGCGAAACGTGCCGCGGCCAGCGGGTAGCGCGACAGCCCGACATAGAGCGCCTTGCCTGCGCGGACGATGTCGACCAAAGCCTGGAGGGTCTCTTCGAGCGGGGTCTCGGGATCGTAGCGGTGCGAGTAGAAGATGTCCACATAATCGAGCTTCATGCGCCGCAGGCTCTGGTCGAGGCTTGCCATGAGGTATTTGCGAGAGCCCCAGTTGCCGTAGGGCCCCGGCCACATGTCGTAACCCGCCTTGGTCGAAATGAAGAGTTCGTCGCGGTAGGGTCGGAACGACTGCTCCATCAGACGGCCGAAGTTCTCCTCGGCCGTACCGTAGGCAGGGCCGTAGTTGTTCGCCAAATCGAAATGGACGATTCCCCGGTCGAACGCGTAATGGGCCATCTGACGCACTTTGGAGAAGGTCTGCTCGCTGCCGAAATTGTGCCACATGCCGAGCGAAAAGGCGGGCAGCAGCACACCGCTGCGTCCCGCACGCCGGTAGGTCATGCCATCTTCGTAACGCGACGCGGCCGGCTGGTAAATAGGTTCGATCATAGCTGTCAGTTTATTTCAGTATCAAAACAAAAATATCCGGGAACATTATATTTTTCCGCCTGCCTCCCCGGGGGATGCCCAAGCGGGACAACCGTCCGCATAGTCGCCGGCGAAGCACCGAAAAAGGCGGCAGTGGCATCGGATATAACGGATACAAGGCATTAACAGGTAGCCTGCATATCCGATGCCGTCCGTTACTATATCTTGCAAAAGGACACAGGACGCGATCAATGCGCTTCGAGCCAGTTGTCGCCCACGCCGTAGTCGACCACCAGGCGCACCTTGAGGGCGGCGGCGGATTCCATGCATTCGGTGACGATGGCCGCGACGCGCTCCTGTTCGGAACGGAGCATGTCGACGACCAATTCGTCGTGTACCTGAAGGATCACCTTCGACCGGATGCCTTCGGCCGCGAAACGGCGGTGGACATTGATCATGGCGATCTTCATGATGTCGGCCGCAGACCCCTGGATCGGGGCGTTCACGGCATTCCTCTCCGCCAGGCCGCGCGCCACGGCGTTGTGCGAGGAGATGTCGTTGAGATAGCGGCGGCGGCCGAAGATCGTCGAGACGAATCCCTCCTCCTTGGCCCTGGCGACCACATTGTCCATATACTCCTTGACCTTGGGGTAAGATTCGAAATAACCGTCGATAATGTCCTTGGCCTCCTTACGCGGGATTTCGAGCCGCTGGCTCAGGCCGAAGGCCGAAATGCCGTAGATGATGCCGAAATTGGCCGTCTTGGCACGGCGGCGCTCCTCGGAGGTCACTTCGTCGAGGGTTTTGTTGAAAAGTTTGGCGGCCGTCGCGGCATGGATATCCTCGCCGTGGGCGAAGGCCGCGATCAGCGATTCGTCGCCCGAAAGATGCGCCATCAGCCGCAGTTCGACCTGACTGTAGTCGGCCGAGAGCAGCAGATGCTCCTAGTCGGAGGGGATGAACGCCCTGCGGATGCGGCGGCCCATCTCTTCGCGCACGGGGATATTCTGCAGGTTGGGATTCGTGGACGAAAGGCGCCCCGTAGCGGTAACAGCCTGATTGAAAGAGGTATGGATACGCCCCGTCGTCCGGTTGACCAGCTGGGGAAGCGCCTCGACATAGGTCGAAAGCAATTTTTTGACACCCCGGTATTCGAGGATCAGGTCGACGATGCGGTGTTTGCGGGCGAAGGTCTGCAAATAATCCTCGTCGGTGCAGAACTGCTTGGTCTTGGTCATCTTGGGCTTTTCGGCGATGCGCATCTTGGCGAAAAGCACCTCGCCCAGCTGGCGTGCCGAGTTGATGTTGAGCGTCGACTCGCCGGCTTCGGCACGGATCGCGGCTTCCAGTTCGGCCAGCCTGCGGCTCAGTTCGACGGAGTATTCGGCCAGCGCCCCGGAGTCGATCCGCACGCCCGCCATCTCGATGTCGGCCAGCACGGCGATCATCGGCTCCTCGACCTCGAAATAGAGGTGTTGCAGCCCCATCTTCTCGACCTGTGGGTAGAGCACGTGTTTAAGTTGCAGGGTGACGTCGGCATCTTCGGCGGCGTACTCCTTGACGCGCTCGACGTTCACCAGATCCATCGTCAGCTGCTTGGAACCCTTGCCGATCAGCGTTTCGATCTCGATCGGCTTGTAGTTGAGGTATTTTTCCGACAGGGCGTTCATGTTGTGGCGCGACTCGGGATCGAGCAGGTAATGCAGGATCATCGTGTCGTACTTGCGGCCCCGGATATCGAGCCCCAGGCGCCGGAGCACCATCAGGTCGAACTTGATGTTCTGGCCGATCTTGGCAATCCCTTCGTCTTCGAACAGCGGCCGCACGATCTGCGTATATTCCGCCGTATTTTCCTCCTTGAAGGGAATGTACCACGCTTCGAACGGCTTTACGGCCAGCGACATGCCGACGATGCGGTCGTTGAAGATGTCGAACCCCGTGGTCTCGGTGTCGAAACAGAATTCGCCGTATTTCCCGACCTCGGCGACCACTTCGCGCAACTGGGAGGCATTCTCCACGAGGCGGTAATCGTGGGGTGTGGTCTGCGCCGTCTTGAACTGCATGGCATCGGCTTCGGCCTGCAGTTCGGCGACGGGAACCTCGGCGGCGGGCATGTCGACCACCGGGTCGCCGAAGAGGTTGCCCTGTCCGACCAGCGCCGCGCGTTTGGCGGCGGCGGACTTGGCCCGAGCCATCTCCGCAAGCTGGGTCTGCGCCTCCTGGCGGGGGCCTTCGGGTTGCTCCTCGGGGGGCGCAAGGTTCGTAAGGTCGTTCATAAAGGCCTTGAAATCCAATTCGGCAAAAAGGGCCTTGAGTTCGTCGATATGGGGTTCGCAGACCGTGAGGTCTTCTTCGCGGAACGGGATGGGCACGTCGAGGCAAATGGTGGTCAGTGTCTTGGCAAGGCGCAGTTTGTCGCCCCATTCGGCGATCTTCTCGCCCTGCTTGCCCTTGATCTTCGAGACGTTGTCGAGGATATTTTCCACCGTTCCCCACTCCTGCACGAGTTTGCAGGCGCTCTTCTCGCCGATTCCCGGCACACCCGGGATATTGTCCGAAGCATCGCCCCACAGTGCGAGGATGTCGCGCACGAGGCTGGGGTCGTCGATGCCGTATTTCCCGCGGATCGCCTCCCGGTCGACGATCTCGATGCTCCCTTCGGCGCCCTTCTGCTTGTATATCTTGCAATTGTCACGTACCAGCTGGCCGTAGTCCTTGTCGGGCGTCACCATGAAGACCTCGTAACCCGCCTCGACGCCTTTTTGCGACAGCGTGCCGATCACGTCGTCGGCCTCGTAACCCTCGACTTCGAGGATCGGGATGCACATGGCTTCCAGCACACGCTTGACATAGGGGACGGAGAGGAGGATGTCCTCGGGCGTCTCGGCACGGTTGGCCTTGTACTCGGGAAATATCTCCCGGCGGAAGCTGCCGCCCTTGGGGTCGAACGCCACGCCCAGCAGGTCGGGCCGCTCTCGCTTCTGGATGTCGCGCAGGAACTTTACGAAGCCGAATACCACGGAGGTATTCATGCCGGCCCGGTTGCGCATGGGACGCCCCAGAAAGGCATAGTAATACTTGAAGATCAACGCATAGGCGTCGACGAGAAACAGTTTTTTCATATATTCGATTTGCGTCAATAATAGTTCCCTTTCGATGTTTGCCGTGCGCCTATCCCTTGCGCCCGGGGCCTGTCCGGTAGAAATGTCGGGGTATGTCGTTCCGGCGGAACCGCCGGGCGGAAATCAGCGGTTGTCCTCGGCGAACCACTCGGCGAACGAGGTTGCGGTCTCATGCAGGCGGAGCGAATGCAGCTCCACCCCCAGGGGCAGGCGGCGTGCGATGCGTGCAGCGAAATCGCCGAGCATGTTTTCGCACGTCGGCTGGTAGTCCACCGTGACGATGTTGCCGAAGCGTTCGGCCAGCACCGCCCGCAGGGGAGCGTCGCGGCGTGTCGCCCGCAACACGAGCGCATGGTCGAAACGGGAAACGACCTCCTCGTTGACAATGCTTTTCA
>OHHC01000946.1_pt1 | contig 9959 bp, 8 predicted proteins | sample 1606381 | NCBI WGS metagenome assembly OHHC01 (sample SAMEA3879581, study PRJEB24766) | human gut metagenome | biome: human-associated habitat; feature: feces | place: USA | collected 1985/1987 | reverse complement strand
GACCGTCTTTGATAATATAGGTGCTTTCATCGGAAACCTTTGCACGTACACGGTTGTCCAATTCGCGGATGATCGGCATCAGCTGAGGAACTGCTTTCTCAAGGAATCCGATCGGCCATTTTTCAAGTGCTTCTGCAAGGATTGTGTGGTTGGTGTATGCACAAACCTTAGATACAATAGATACAGCCTCATCCATAAGAATTCCACGCTCCTGTAACAGACGGATCAGCTCCGGGATAACCATGGACGGATGGGTATCGTTGATCTGAACGGTCGCATAATCTGCCAGATCATGCAGGTTTGATCCCTTCTCAACTGCCTCATCAAGAATCAGCCTTGCGGCATTGCTTACCATGAAATACTGCTGATATACACGCAGAAGACGTCCCTTATCATCGGAATCGTCCGGATACAGGAATAAGGTCAGGTTCTTTGCAATGTCATCTTTGTTAAAATCAATGGTATCTCCGACAATGCTCTCATCCACCGTTTCAATATCGAACAGACGAAGCTTTGTCGTACGGTTGTTGTATCCAACAACATCAATGTTATATAATCTGGACTGTACGGTAAATCCGCCGAACTGTACCGGATAGGTGATATCGGTCTTTGTCAGCCAGCTGTCCGGTGTGATCCATGGGTTTGGAGTCTCTTTCTGCAGATTATGATCAAATACCTGTTTGAACAATCCGTAGTGATAATTTAATCCGACACCGTCACCGTTTAATCCGAGTGTTGCGATGGAATCTACGAAACATGCTGCCAGACGTCCAAGTCCGCCATTTCCGAGTGAAGGCTCAAGTTCGATCTCCTCAATCTCACCGATATTCTTTCCGGATGCTTCAAGTTCGGATTTTACACTGTCATAAATGCCAAGGTTGATCAGGTTGTTGGACAAAAGCTTTCCGATCAAAAACTCTGCAGAGATGTAGTACAGCTTCTTTTTTCCCTCATTGCTGACCTTGTCCTCTGCCATCTGCTTTGTCATGTCAAGAAGTGCATAATAAATTTCTTCATTGGAACACTTCTCAATGGTCTTGTTATACTTCATGGATACTGCTTTTGCTAAAGTCATGTATTTTCCCTCCCACAAGATTTCGTGTTGTTTTGATGTACTCAGTATATGATTTTTTCCTGCTGATTTCTTGTCGTATTCAAGCAAAAACTGATACTATTCTATCATTTTTCATATTCAAATAACGCCCAGCTGTTAAATTCCACCAATTTCGTACCACCTGTCTTAGTACATTTCCACAGTGCCTGCATATCCTGTGTTTTCGCCTGTTTCATGCGTTTTCTGTCGTTTTTGTCCTTTACAGTCATAGGACAATTCTGCTAAAATAAAGATATGAATATACTTGAATATGAAAATTATCACGAAACCATCACACATGGGGATATCATCTTCCCTTATAATACATATCTATGCTCGATCCCACTGGATTTTCCGCGTGTACCGCTGCACTGGCACGATGAACTGGAACTGATCTACATCAAAAAAGGGATGGGACGCATTACGGTAGATTTCCGGGAATACAAAGTAAAAGGTCCAACTCTGGTTCTTATTCTTCCGGGACAGCTCCACTCCATTGACCAGATGGAAGATGCCTTCATGGAATATGAAAATATCATCTTTAATCCGAGTATGCTGATTCCACGGCAGAACGATGTGACTGCCACCGATTTTCTTCTTCCTCTTATGAGCGGAAAAGTCACGGTTCCAACCATCTTCACCCCTGTCTATCCTTATTACACAGATGTCATCATGCCAATTGATGCCTGTGACGAAATCAGCAAGACCAAACCACAGGGCTATGAACTGTACATCAAAAGTCAGTTGTACCAGTTTTTCTTTATTTTAGACAACCGCTGCCGGAACTTAACGACAGGCAGTAACCGCAAAACGCTTGATAAAATGAAAATTGTTTTAAAATACATTGAAAATAATTACATGCAAAAAATAACGATTGCCGACATCGCGGCAACCGTTGATTTTTCCGAATCTCATTTTATGCGGTATTTCAAAGAAACTATGGGAACGTCTTTCGTGGACTATCTGCGGGACTACCGCCTGACAATCGCCTCGCGTCTGCTGACAACTTCCGACTCCTCCATTCTGGATATTGCGGCGGAATCCGGTTTTGAAAATCTTTCCTATTTTAACCGGGTGTTCAAACAAAAATACAGCATGACACCGCGCCAGTTCCGGAAAGAAAGCCAGTAATTTTTCCGGCATAGCCGGTGAAAACCACACTAAAAAACCAAAGAAAAAAACGCAGCAAAAAGAAATCCCGCCACTACATCACTGATACAGTGCACTCCGGAAACTACCCGGATCCATGCAATAGCAACTGTCATAAGCAAAAATACAATCCCCACAGCCGGGCACACAAACCAGAACGTAAACGCAATCACTGCCGCGGAAAACACATGCCGGCTCGGCCAGGAATGTCCTTTCGTATCTTTTGGAATCACAGATGGCAGTTCAAATATTTCATACGGCCGTTTCCGGTTGATCCAGCCCCGCACAACCGTCACAATAATAAATCCGTCCAGCGGCACACAGATGGCTTTATATAGCCGCATATCCTTCTGCCACAGCAGCCACAGAAGCAGGCATGGATATGCCACAAAAATCACAACCGTCAATATTTTATTTGCTCTATGTAACGCCCGCGCACGTTTCGGGTCATCCCGAAACGGCTGGGTCATTTTAACGTAAGTTTCTTTTTTCATAGGTAATCCTATCTAACGTCCAGTATTGGTCTTACCGCCATTGTTTGTGTCTGCATCCGGATCTACCGCGTCAATTGCATCATCCACGCCATCTGCCACAGCATCACCGGCATCTTTCACACCATCCACGACATCTTTTCCCATATCCCCGATATCTTTTCCGACATTGCCATCGTTTTTGGAATTTCCGGCATCCGTATTATTGTCTGTTGTACCATTTCCAGTCGTATTGTCCGTTCCCGGAATGTTTTCCTGTGTAGTAACCTGTGTATTGGAAGTATCGTTTACACCATTGTTCGTTCCGTCATCATTTGCTGTACCACAGGCCGCAAACAGACAGATCCCTGCTGCAAGCATTCCGCCCATCATCAGAACTTTTAATTTTTTCATCACACATATCTCCTTTTATTTGATCTACAGAGCTAGTGTGTGCAAAATTCCCATTTATTATACAACAGAATTTTCCCGATTTGCTAGTGCTTTTTCATCTTTGGCTGGCAGAGCAGGGAGGCAATATAAGAAAAAACGAGTGCTGCGGAAAGTCCTGCCGCACAGTTTTTAAAGCCTCCCAGAAAAATACCGATAAATCCTTTCTTGTCCACCATCTCTTTGACACCCTTCCAGAGATTGTTTCCAAATCCCAGAAGCGGCACATTCGCGCCCGCCTGCGCCCATTTGGAAAACGGCTCATAGATCCCCACAAATCCAAGGATGGCCCCAAGGCAGACCAAAAGAACCATGATACGTCCCGGAAGCATTTTTGTTTTTTCCATCAGGATCTGTGACAGTGCACAGATCATTCCCCCTGTTACAAATGCAATTACATACTGCATATCCTTATCCCTCCTTTTTTGCGGATGAAATACAGCTTTCCAGCACAACACCGTGTGCAATCCCCGGTATTGTCTGTCCTTCATTGAAACTGACCGTAGAAAGCAGTGCTCCTGTCGGCACAAAGAGTATTCTTTTCAATTCCCCGCTTGCCAGTTTTGGCAGAAAATGCGCACTCAGCACCGAGGCTGCACATCCGCATCCCGATCCTCCGGAACCGGTTCCCTGTGTCTGTGAATCAAAAATTAACATGCCACAGTCCTCATGCTGCTTTCGGATATCCATGCCTTTTTTCAGCAGCAGATCAAACAGAATCTGCTGACCGACTTCTCCCAGGTCTCCCGTGATAATCCGGTCATAATCTTCGGGTTTTCGTTTAAAATCCGTAAGATTCTGCGCAATCAGCTCAGCGGCAGCCGGTGCCATCACAGCTCCCATATTCATGGAATCTTTGATTCCGTAATCTACAATCTTTCCGGTTGTGACTCCCGCCACCTTTGCCAGCGGCTGCTTCGCATCCTTTGACAGAATAAATGCACCGCCTCCGGTCACTGTCCATGTGGCACTTACCGGACGCTGATTTGCGTATTCCAGCGGAAAACGGAACTGTTTTTCCGCACTGGCAAAATGGCTCGAAGTGACTGCAGCCACGCGATCCGCATATCCGGCCGCTACCGTCATTGCAGAAAGTGCCAGTGCTTCTCCACATGTGGAACATGCCCCGTACAGTCCAAACAGTGGAATTTCAAACGTTTTCAGTCCAAATGATGAGGCAATCAGCTGTCCAAGCAGATCTCCGGCAAACAGATACCGCATATCTTCCGGCTTTTGATCTGCTTTCCCGAGGGCAAGCGTCAATGCTTCTTTCTGCAGACTGCTCTCTGCGGCCTCCCATGTCTGCTGACCAAATTTATCATCCGGTCCGATACAGTCAAATGCATCTGCCAGGGGGCCTTCCCCCTCTTTGGTTCCAACCACAGATGCTGTTCCAATAATAAAAGGAGCCTTTGCAAAGCAAAGACTCCCTGATCCAACCTGCTGATCCATACTGTCTCTCCTTACTTTGTTTTTGATACAGTATGTGCAGAATTTTCTTTTTTATTCGATTATTTGCCTTCGAACTGTACGACAGAGTCCACGTCATAGTCCTTTAAGACTTCCCGTCCGTTAAGATCGCTTAACTCTATGAGAAACAGCATCTTTACCACTTCACCGCCAAGTTCCTCTACCAGTTCCGCAGCAGCTTTCATGGTTCCGCCGGTTGCAATCAGATCATCCAAAAGTACAACCTTTTCTCCTTTTTGAATGGCATCTTTATGCATTTCAATCGTTGCCGTACCATACTCCAGATCATATGTTTTTTCAACTGTCTCACACGGCAGTTTTCCTTTTTTACGAATCGGTACAAACGGCTTATGCATGACATAAGCAAGTGGTGCCCCAAAGATAAAACCTCTGGATTCTGCTCCGGCGATCACATCAAAATCAACGCCCTCTAAGCGTTTTGCCAGTTCATCAATGGAAAGCTTCAGTGCATCTGCATCCTGCAGTACACTTGTGACATCACGGAAAATAATTCCCTTCTCCGGGAAATCCGGGATACTGCGAATGTACTCTTTTAACTCTTTCATCCTCTTACCTCACTACTACACGAATTTCTTCGCGTTTTTGACTTTTGATGTTTCTATTATAAGACTTTCCCCGCACAAGCGCAACTCTCACTTGACTTTTTTCCATTCCTGCGTGCGCCTTGTGACCTCTTTTACCGTCAGGATTCCCTCTGCCACCGTAAACCGAATGTCATAATCATCAAATGCCATCCCGTAGATATAATCCGGCTTTTTGTTGTATGCCGCCCTGGGATCCTGTGCAAGAACCTCAAGAAGCGGTCCCCGCAGATGTTCCGGAATCTGTGCCTGCAATTCCTCCGGAAATACTACCGGTATCTGAAACTCCCGGAATTCTTCCGCAAAACCGTTTTTTGCCTCCGGATGGGCATCCACGTACGGCAGATACGGTTTGATATCAAAAAGCGGTGTGTGATCAAGCAGATCCAGCCCGGAAACCGTAAGAACCGGTCCAAGCTTCTGATCGATGCGCACTTTTTCAAGTTTCACGCACGAAAGACCGATCGAATTCGGGCGAAAGGGGGAACGTGTGGCAAACACGCCCCGTTTTTCTTTTCCTCCCAGACGGGGAGGTGCTACCGTTGCATGAAAGGTATCCTGCTTTGCCCTCGAAAACTCCCAGAGAAGCCACAGGTGGGAAAACTCCTCGATTCCACGCACCGCATCCGGATTCCGGAATTTCGGTGTAAAGATGATCTCTCCACAGGTACTCTCCGCCAGCCCGCTCTGTCTGGGAATTCCAAATTTTTCTTTATACGGGGTCTCTACATAAGCTATATATTCCATATCCGTTCCTACATCTGATAAAACCGCAGATTTTCTTTCAGATCCGGTGTGATCTCTCCGCCGGCTGCTTCATATTTATCGTAAACAGAACGAAACCGCTGCAGTTTCTTTCTGTTTTCCGCATCAAGTCTGTGAAATGCATTCTGATACTGTGGATTGGTGGCCAGTCCCTGGCGGATATCCTTTGCAAACGGACAATACCTTACCAGAATATCTCTTGCCACTTTATTCAGTCGGAAACTTCCCTGTGACTCATACTTCATCCACGCCTGATAATCCTTGACAAATACCTCACGGTAACTGTTGCGCGCACGGGACAATGCAGTCTTGATCTTTTCCTTTGCATCTGCAGAAAGATCTGAATTTTTGCGATAATACTGAATATAATCACAGTACTCCGCCGTAAGCGATTTCTCCCGGATATCGTTCCAGTATACACCCTGCACACGTCTGCAGATCTCCCAGCGGTATCGGCCGATACATTCCACCATCTGATCATCGGGATCCACTGCGGAAAAGATCGGAAACAGAAAACGCGCTGGTGTATCAATCTTGGCCCCGGATGTCTCCTGCCACATCAGGGTACGGGTTCCGGCATTTGGCATCAGAATCACATCCGGCAGAATTTCCTTTTTGATCCATTCCTGATTGATTCCGCGATCCGGATCGGAAAACATGACATCATGATAGAGTGCAGAATAATCCACACAGCGCACCTTATTGATGGCATCGGCAATTTTTTCTGCGGTAACTGCCATCTTTTCCACGGTGTTGATGAAATCCTCTTCCATCAGAACCGGACAGAATGTAGTCACACGGCCATAGGTCACACGGTTTCCGGAGGTAAACATATTGCGGATCTCAAACTGTACTTTCTGCCTGCGGTCATTTTTATACTGTTGCATCTGCTCTTCCGTAATATTCCCAGTTCTCTTTTCTTCCAGCAGAAATGCATTGAAATCCTGGTCAAATTCATTGCGGGACGGTTCTTTCTTTCCCTGATAAATCTGTACCAGCCAGTCATAAACCGTATAGACATTTGCAGAGTGAAACAATCCAAGCGAATCCGTCAGATTATACAGTGCATTTGTGTTAGTTTCCCCCAGCACCTCCGCATCCATAAACCCAAAATTGAAAAACATCATCATGATCGGTGACGGCTTGACCAGTTCCTCAACTGATCTCATAAACGCCTTGGTATAAATATCGTAAAAGACCTTTGTGATTTCCCTGCGCAGCTGTCTCGCCTCATTGTCTGTAGACATCATATCCGGCAGCTCCCGGTACTGCTGCACAATGCTGTGGAAATCCCTGATCATATCGCTGCCATATCCTGCATACTCCATAATATGTGCAATACAATCCTCACGCATAATATTGATACGGCCTTCGGACTCCTTGGTAAAGTCGTAATTCTCGCAAAGCTCATGTGCCTCCGCCATCTGTTTTTTATCGTACACATCAAGCTTTGTCATGACATCCACCATATTTAACAGACGCTTTTTGATCTCGGAAATGTCCTGCTTTTTCTGCGACTGCTGGACTGCCATTGTAAAAAACAGACGAAAAATATCATCTCTGGAATCTGAAAATAAAATATCCCTGTTGTACTGCAGATAATTTACCATCTCGCCGATTCCCTGTGTCACACGACGCATCTGTGCCGCCGCCTCCATGATTGCTCCCACACACAGACTGTCATCTTTGATCATCAGCTGCATATATTCTTTCAGATAACTCCGGACCAGACTGTTACTGTTTGCAATCTCCCAGTTTTCCGCACGGTGCTGCATTTTTAAAGCTGCAAACTGTTCCATACGTGGAAAATCCTGTTCATCAAGAAGCTTCTCGCTGCACAGATTTTTGTATTCGCTGTACAACGTTTCCGCAGCATTATGTAAAAGCATGCATTTTTTCTGCAGACTGGCATACAGACACAGTGCCTGATGCCGCTGTTCCACTGCCGTACGCAAAAAAATCGGGCGGAAATTCTCATGTTCGGACAAAATCTTCCGCAGATCCTGTGCATTTTTACATGGAATCACAATCAATGTCGTATCTTCATTTGCCACATAATCGCAGGCAAACCATTCGTTCTCGAGAATACCCACAATTGCATTCCGGTGCATAATGATCTCTGCAAATGCAAACTGCCGGATCACCGATCCCTCCTGAATCAGATACCATTCCATCACCTTGTCCTGTTTTCTGGCAAGCGTTTCTCCCTTTTTTACCTTTAAAACATTCATGTCTTACTGCTCCTTGTCTGCGCCCCCGGACAGCTGAAACGCTATATGATCTACCGTAAGTCCGGTTGCCCCAAAATATAATTTCATATAATGATGTCCCTCGAATGTATCAAACCGGATCTGCTGTGTCACCCACTGCCCTTTCGATCCCCTAAATGACAGTGTTCCTTTGATGATATTATCCAGATATACTGTTACCGGAAGCTGTGCCAGATCATCCAGATTTGATTTCACTTTCATCTGCAGTTCATAACTTCCGGCTTTCATATCCAGATCCGCAAGTATTTCTTTTCCCTGATGTGTATCCCAGCCGCCACCGGAAATGCGGATATTTCCCTGCTCATCTGTCACAAATTTCATCATCTTTGAGACATCCGGATCATCTTTTGCAGCATTCTTCCGGTCTTTAAGTTCTTCCGGAGAAATCCTATCCATCTCATAAAGCATCGCCGGGGATTTTAGTACAAACTGCAATATATTGATGGCATTTCTCTGCAGCTGTCCTCTCGTAAGATTTCCCTTCTGGAATTCTTCGAGCATATCATCCTGCTGCATATCCTGCGCATCTGCAGTCACCATATATACATCATTCTGTGCCGCTGCCATGACCGCATGTATACGCGGATCCGATGGCTGTCCCTCATGGTTTGCCTTTGCCCACCAGTCGGTCATGACAATGCCTTCATACCCCCACTCTCCTCTTAAGATCGTGGTATTTAAATCATAATTGGACGATGTCCAGTGTCCATTGATCGGATTATAAGATGTCATAATAGAGGAGGCTTCCCCTTCTTTGACTGCAATCTCAAATCCTTTCAGATAAATCTCACGCAAAGCTCTCTCAGAGATCACAGAGTCCGAAGTACTTCTTCCAACCTCCTGATTATTACCACAGAAATGCTTTATCGTACTTCCGATTCCAGACTTCGCCATAGCCTTCACCTGAGCTGCACAAATCCTGCCTGTAAGAATCGAATCCTCAGAAATATACTCAAAATTACGTCCGTTCAACGGATTTCTGTGAATATTCATACCCGGTCCAAGAAGAGAATCAATCTTATTCAGGCGGAGTTCCTTACCCGTCATACAATGCACCCACAAGCTCCACATTAAAAGTACAGCCAAAAGAAGTTCCATTCGGCAGAGAAAACGCCTTCGTACCACAATCCATACGAATACCGGACGGACCATCCGAACAACATCCAACCGGAATTCCAAGCGCAGTCAGGCCATCTGTCACTCCGCCAAAAGCAGCCGCCGTTCCCGCAGTAACCTTCGGGCTGCACATACCCTCACCACGGAATATCGCAATCAGATCTTCCTCACTGATCTGTGCAATAAACTCCTCCATGGAAACCTTCTTATCCAGCACATCCACCAGCTTATATCCCTTATCCCCTGTATAATCCAATGTTTCTGGCATCTCATTCGCCCTGCGCTCCTGCGGATCAACAGTACGAACCGGCACCTCCTCAGTCACCGCCTGATAAGTCCCATCCGGCAATAAAACAGCCTTCATCCTCTGAAACTTCTCAACCGGCGCATAAGCCTCCTCAAGCTCCTCAATCACCCGGAACTCTTCCTCATAACATCCGACAGACACCGCACTTCTCACATCACTGCCGACAAAAACCTCATAACATCCCTCTTCCAGAACATAACAAGACTTATGCCCTGTCACACCACTGTCATCATAAGAAGCCATATCATACTTCTGAATAACAATACA
>OHHC01000941.1_pt1 | contig 10046 bp, 8 predicted proteins | sample 1606381 | NCBI WGS metagenome assembly OHHC01 (sample SAMEA3879581, study PRJEB24766) | human gut metagenome | biome: human-associated habitat; feature: feces | place: USA | collected 1985/1987 | reverse complement strand
AGGAGCCTTGCAAAGCTGCAACGCCTGCTTATCTGTATTTACTCCGATAAATTCGACTCCACCTATATTCTCATCAATCATGCGGTTCACAGCGTTATTACCAGCACCACCTACACCAATCACGATAATTTTGGCACTCGTATCTGTCTCTGTTGTCCGAATCTCCAGCATGGTTCTTCCTCCTCTTTCCTATAGCCCTGCGGCACCGTGAAACATAAAAATGTTTCATACGTACTCATATAGACTATAATATAATTTTTCATACAAATAATCAACCGAAAATTATGATTTTTTATTATCTTTTTTCGAACTTTCCGTTTTGTCAAACACAATATTTGTCGTTTCTTCTGTCCAGTTTTCTAAATGTAGTGTTCCTTCCATTCCCTGCAGCTGCGGCTTGATTTTTGCCAGCCGCTCCACTTTCTGGGTCAGAAATTCCAGGGAACCCATGGAAACTTTAACCGTCCCGTATGTCAGAACCGGCTCATTTTCCACACCATAGGTAATGGAATCCGGGATCAGGTCATTGCGTTTTAAAGACTGCGTCAGCGTCAGAAGCTGCTTTAGCCGCTTCGAGCCGATCGGCAGCTTTTCATACTGCACTACTTTTTTACAGTCAATCCCAAGGATCTGCGGTGTATCCTCAATCACACGGTCAGACAATTCTGTCACAATCCCGTCTTTGTCGAAATAGACATTCTTATTGATCGAGGAGAGATACAGATATCCCATGATTCCTTTCTCATACACTTTGATATGCAGCGTCTGCGGATCTTTCAGGCTGATCTCCATCGTGTCCACAAACGGAACTTCACTGGTATTGACAAATTTATATTTCAGGAATACATACAGGGAATTCCAGGAATACTCATCGTTTAATACTGCTTTTTCAATCACTTTGGCATCGTAGAGTTTGTTTCCCTCCACCTCCACATTTTTTACTTTAAAAACGGTAAAAATGATCAGAACTGCCAGCGCAAGCACAATCAGGATTCCCAGTATCACCTGCAGGATGTTTTTTCTTTTTTTCTTTTTTCTTCGTTCTTCTTTAATCATGACAAACCTACTCGATCGTATCCAGACGGATGCCCTTCGACACGCTCAGCGCAAGCCCCATCTCTGCCATAAGGAATACAAGCGAGGTACCTCCGTAACTGATAAACGGCAGAATGACACCGGTATTCGGAATCGTATTGGTAACAACCGCAATATTTAAAACTACCTGAATCGCAATATGTGACATAATGCCCGTCACCAGAAGTGCCCCGTACAGATCCTTTGCATTATTGGCAATGACCATCATCCGCCAGAGCATCAGGACAAACAGAAGAATAACACAGACGGCACCGAAAAGGCCGAGTTCCTCACAGATAATGGAAAAAATCATATCATTCTGTGCCTCCGGCACATTGCCAAGCTTCTGTAAACTCTCTCCAAGTCCTTTTCCAAACAATCCGCCCGAGCCTATCGCATAAAGTCCCATCATAGTCTGGAATACTGCGTCTGTTCCCGCAGTCTCCGGATGCAGCCATGCCTCAATACGTGTACTTCTATAGCCTGCCAGCATGACAAACGCCACTGCAAACACAACTACCGCCACTGCTACAATAATAAACTGCAGATACTTTGGGCTTGCGACAAACAACATACAGACCGAAATGCCTATGATGATAACTGCCGTACTCAGATTGCTGATTGCAACAACTATTATGAGCGGAATAAGCATAGCAAGCACCTTTACCAGACTTAAAAACTTATCAAACTGCTTGGGTATCTTGTCTATAATCATAGCCATAAACAGTATGACCGCAATTTTAGCCACTTCTGAAGGCTGGAACTGTATTGGTCCTATGCCGATCCATCTCGATGAACCATGTGAGCTTGAGCCTATTTTCGGCACAAACACAAGCACACACAGTATAAGCGATACTATATACGCAAAAAAGCCAAGCTTTTTCCAATATCTGTAGTCGACCTTTGCCAGAAATACCATAGGTATAAGTCCCAGTACAATATTTCGTATCTGAAGCTTAAGATAGTGCATGCTGTCATGATTTTTGATGGCCGATGTGTATGCACTCGAGCTATATAGCATAACAAGACCAAAGCAGAGCAGAAATATAACTATAAACAACAGGTTGTAGTCGAAATAAGGTATTCCTTTTTCTTTTTTTTCTTTATTCTTGCTACTTCTTCTACGCTTTCCTGCCAAAATATTTACTCCTTAAATCCTTTTACTATTTCCTTAAAGATACGTCCGCGCTCCTCATAGTTAGGAAACATGCCCCAGCTTGCACATGCAGGTGATAAAAGCACTGCATCACCTGAAACAGCATGCTCATAGCAATAATTTACTGCATCCTCAAACGTATCCTTCTTTACAGTATTCATGAATCCGTGTCTGTGTGCACACTCTTCGATTTTATCTGCAGTCTGACCGATAAGCACAAGCTCCTTTACTTTGCCGTCAAAGGCCTCTATCCACTCATCATACTCCGACTGCTTATCATATCCACCGCCAATGAGAAGTGTCGGTCTGTTCATGGCACGTATACCCTGAATGGCTGCATCAGGATTGGTGCCCTTTGAATCGTTGTAGAATCTGACTCCACGCTTTTCGGTCACGTACTCTATCCTGTGCTCAACTGCCTTAAATACCTTAAGCACCTCGACAATCTTATCCATCGGTACCCCAAAGCTTATAGACATGGCACACGCTGCCATCACATTCTCAAAATTATGCTTTCCGAGGAGATTCAGCTCATTTACATCAATTACCTTATCGCGTACACCGTCGTGTGCGTATATGATGATATCTCCGTCCAGATAAAAGCCCTCTGAAAGCTCAGACTTACTGCTGAAAAATATAACCTTAGCAGGGCACTCTGCTGCAAAATCTCTAAGCACCTCGTCCTCGTAGTTTAACACGCAGTAATCATCTGCTGTCTGATTTTTTGTGATGTCCTCCTTTGCCCTGATGTAATTTTCCATAGTATGGTGTCGATTCAGGTGATCGGGTGTGATATTTAAAATTGCGCTTACATGTGGCTTAAAGGTATCTATTGTCTCGAGCTGGAAGCTTGATATCTCTGCAACCGTTACTGTCTCACCTGTGCTTCCTGTGACCATTGATGTATAAGGGATTCCGATATTTCCTACCACTCTCACATCCTTAAAGTAATTCTTCATTATCTCACCTGTCAGAGCTGTAGTGGTCGTCTTTCCGTTGGTTCCTGTGATAGCGATGATCTCCCCTGCCCCAAATGTGTATGCAAGCTCTATCTCACCCCATATTTTAACGCCCCTGTCACGTAAGGCATTGACCATAGGAATGTCTGTTGGTACTCCCGGACTTAGCACAGCCACATCAAACTCATCAATCTGTTCATCTGTCAGGTCGCCTAAAATAAGCGGCACCTCCTTAAGCTTTGGTGCTTTCTCATAAAGTGTTTTTGAATCCAGTTCTTTATTTCCATCAAACAATACTGTATCGATGCCATTTGCGCACAAAAGCTCAGTCGCTGCAATGCCACTCTTTCCTGTTCCGACAACAAGTACCTTTTTTCCTTGTAAGCTCATTTTTATTCCTCCATCTTTTATTGCAGCCATCCGTATGGATATGTTTAACAAATCAATTTCTCCAAACGACTGCCTTAATCATTAAATTATAGTATACGTTATTTAGTTCTATTTCGCAAGAGCCCGTAAATCAGTTAAACACTCCTATCTCCTGTGCATACGGTATGATTTCCCTAAATATTTCAGCTGCAACCGGTGCAGCGATTGTTCCGCCATAGTATGCACCGCCCTTTGGATTATTTATTTTCACAAGCACCATAAGTGCCGGATCATCCACCGGATAAAACCCAAGGAACGAGGCTATATATACATTGTCACTTCTCGGAAGTGTCTGCGATGTAGCAGTCTTTCCTCCTATCGCATAACCTTCAACCTTTGCATTTTTTCCTGAGCCCTCTGCTACCACGCCCTCCAAAAGCTTTCGCAGTGTATCAGATGTCTCTTCACTGCATATACCTGACGTCTGTTCAAAGGACAGCACCTCCTTTACCGTACCTTCGGTGCCATGAATCTCCTTACCTATATGAGGAGTAATTCTGTTACCACCATTTATAAGCGATGATACTGTTGTCATAAGCTCGATGGGTGTGAGCTGGAATGACTGTCCAAATGAAATTGTTGCAAGCTCCACCTGGCCTATCTTATCCGGCTGATGCATTATGGTGGCGGCCTCTCCCGGCAAATCAATACCTGTCTTATCAAGCAGACCAAACCTCATGAAATCAGCATAATACCTCTCACTGCCTATTCTAAGACCTAGATCAATAAAGACCGGATTGCATGAATTCTGTATTCCCTGCACAAAGGTCTCACTTCCATGTCCTGTTCTCTTATGGCAGTGTATGCGTCTGTCCTCCACGGTAATATATCCCGGGCAGTAAAAACTGTCATCAAGGCTCACCACATCCTCCTCCAGTGCGATTCCTGCCGTAATTATCTTGAATACGGAACCGGGCTCATATGTATCACTTACACAGCCGTTTCTCCAGGCTTCATCATGGTTTTCACATGAAAAAGGATCATTCAAATTATATTCCGGGTAGTCGGTCATGGCATATATTTCTCCATTTTTAGGGTTTAAGGCAATTATACTCACACTGTCTGCCAGGTTTTGTGCATATGCCATCATTGCATTTTTCTCACATACTCTTTGTATATTTATGTCGAGTGTAGTGACAAGTGTGTCTCCTTTTTGGGGAGCTTCTCTTCTCTCCTTGTAGCCCTTCACCTCCACACCTCTGCCATCACATACAGTGTATATCCGCCCTGGTGTACCACGCAGAATTTCATCATATGTGGTCTCAAGCCCAACAACACCCTGACCATCTGCTCCTGCAAAGCCTATAACCTTTGAAAAGAGTTCATCAAGCGGATAGTACCTGACACTCGACTCGTCAACCTTTACCCCTGCCAAGCCATATGATAGTATTTTATCGCCTGTTTTTTTAGAGACATTGTTCTTTATTTTTTCAATGGATGTAACCTTATCCACCTTACTGCGGATAGTCTTTTCGTCAATCGAAAGCTCACTGCTTAAAACAGAAATGACTGCTTCCTTGTCGGTTATCTGATTGTGTATAACGCTTATGTTATATGCAGTTTCATTTGTCGCTATTATCCTTTCATTTCTATCCACTATATCTCCGCGTATTCCTGCAATATCACGCTCTCTTTCCTGAAGCGCACTTGCCTTTTTACTGTAATAACCGCCTTTTACTATCATGAGATAAAACAGTCTGAAACACAAGGCGATAAGAACAGCTGTCAGTATACTGCAAAATACGCATATTTTTCTTCTGTAGCGCGTATTGTTAAGTATCATAAACAAAAATGCCTCAATATTTTTACACTAATATATGCAAAAAATATTGAGGCTATTCTCTATTCGCCCTGCTCACCCTCCTGGGTGACCTTTTCTCCTGTCGGAGGATTTGCGCCTGTTATCGTAAGGTCAGCATTTACACCTGTCTGCTCCTCATCAGGGTATATATTCATATACGGAAGTACTTCCTTTAATATCTCTCTGGTCAGGTTCTGTGCATAGTTACTGTGAGGCTGATCCTGTACATTCGGCTGGTCGATTACAGTGTAAATAACAAGCTGCGGATCCTGCGCAGGCACACAGCCTATAAATGATACAAGATAGCAGCCCCTCTTTCTAAGGTGCGTTGTCTCATCATACATCTGCGCTGTTCCTGTCTTGCCTCCCATTGAGTATCCGTCAACCTTTGCCACCTTACCGGTTCCGTTTGCAACTACGTTCTGCAGGTAGTTTTTAAGTGTCGCACTTGTATTCTCTGACACTGTCTTTTTTAGCAGTGTAGGCTCAATTGTCTTTACTGTATTGCCGTTGTCATCTGCGATTTTCCTTACTACGTGCGGCTGATAATAATTTCCGCCATTCACCAGTGAGGAAAATGCACTGACCATCTCTATCATGGTACAGTTATAGTTCTGTCCGAATACGTTTGTCGCTAAATCGACAGGCTTTATATTGTCGAGTGTATACATGAGCGTTGATGTATTAGCCTCACCCGGCAGGTCAACACCTGTCTTTTGACCAAAGCCAAATACACTCTGATAGTACAGAAAATTTTCTGCACCAATCTTATATGACATCTGCATGAGTGCATCATTACATGAATCCATGAGTGCCTTTTCAAGTGTCTCTATGCCATGTCCGCTACGGTTGACGCATGATACCTTTTCACTGCCAAACATCTCGTATCCATCACATAAAAATGTCATATCAGTAGTGAGCGTGCCTGTATCCAGTCCACATGCCACGGTAAAAGGCTTCTGTACGGACCCCGGCTCATATGTATGTGTAACACAGAAGTTCTGCCACAGCTTATTCAGAGTATTTAATGTATCATCATCACTCATTGCATTAAGCTGCTCTTGTGTATAGTAATCCTTCATATTCTTCGGATCGTTCAGATCAAAGTTTGGATAATTCGCCATGGCCAGTATCTCACCATTTTTAGGATTTTCTATAACAACTGCAATATTTTCTGCGCCAAGTCCTTCTCTTGCATTATTTGCATAAGTATCTGAGAACAGTTTTATCTTATCCTCAACAATCGACTGGATATTTGCGTCTATAGTTGTGTACAGGGTATTTCCGTTTTGTGCAGCAATTACTGTTTTCTGGAAATCATTGTCTGCATTCAGATAGCCGTACTCCCTGCCATTTACACCATTTAAAGTGTCATTGTAATAGTTTTCAAGTCCGGTTGTACCTACATTTCCGGCGGAGGTAAAGCCGATAACTGAGCTTGCCAGCGTTTTAAACGGATAATTTCTCTGATACTCTGTCTCAAACCACACACCCTTGATGTTTGGATTCTTCAGATTGCCCTTTTCGTCTGTTGCATCCTGCAGCTGTACAAATGGCTGAATTGCATCATATGACAGCTTTTTTAACAGTACAATATATTTGTTATCCTTGCTGTTATTTGCATAATCCTCAAGTGTTGCCCTGTCTAAATCCGGAAAGCACTGTGTCAGTGCATCTATCGTCGGAGTTATATACTCTTTCTTACTGGTCATAACCGAGCAATCAAGTACGACATTATAAACAGCCACACTCGTAGCAAGCACTGTGCCGTTTGAATCCACAATATTTCCTCTCTGAAACGGTATTGTTTTGCTGTCATATGACTGTAATGATAGTACCTTTTTAGTATATGCGTCTCCGCTTGTATATTCAATAAACATCAGCCTGCCAATGAGTCCAAGCATGGCTACAACTATTAACATAAACAACGCAAACAGCTTTGTTTTCATTTTGCGTCCGATTTTTCTTACCGGTCTTTTTCTTGTCCTGGCTGCCAATATTATTCCTCCAATTTATTCCGGAATATCATTGTACTGATCCATATAGTTGTTCTTATCAATTGAGTAATAAACTATCTGATCCTGTGAAGCATATTTCATGCCAAGTCTGTTGATGGCTGCATCCTTGATTGCATTTAAATCGACAGATGTAGTAATCTGCTTGTATCTGGCATCATTATCAGCCTTCATATCATTTATTCGGCTCTCAAGTGCTGCAACCTCATTCATCTGCTGTGTCACATTTGACCTTATCTGAATAAGTGAAACAGATACAAGGGCTGAAGCTGCCACACACGCTGTGAGAAAGGCTACAAATGCCCTGTTCATTGAGAGTGCTCTCTCCTGATTTCTTCTTGCAGATTTTCTTCTGTTTTTCTTTCTTCTTATTTCCTCAAGCTCTCTTGTCGATTTCTGTGGTCTTCTGACCGGTGCTGCCTCGTCAAGCTCTCTTACTGCGTTCCCATTTATATAATAAGTAGTTTTATTCATTTAGCTGCTCCTTTTGCTGTCATTCTACAATTCATTCTTTTCAAACACACGAAGCTTTGCACTCTTCGAGCGTGAATTCTCTTCAAGTTCCTTTTCTGACGGAAGGATAGGCTTTCTGGTGATAACCGTTCCCTTCGATTTATTACCGCATACACATACCGGAAAACTCGGTGGACATGTACATGGATTTTCGTTTTTTTTGAAATTGGATTTTACTATTCTGTCCTCAAGCGAGTGGAATGTGATTATACATATCCTGCCGCCCGGATTAAGTAAATCTATCATGTCATCCAGGTTGTCCCTTAGCACATCAAGCTCATGATTCAGCTCAATTCTGATAGCCTGATATGTTCTCTTTGACGGGTGACCACCGGTAGCTCTGACCTTTTTTGGTATCGCTGCCTTTATTATCTCGTTGAGCTCTCCTGTTGTCGTTATCTCTTGCTTTTGTCTTGCTGCTGCAATGTGCTTTGCAATATTCTTTGCAAACTTGTCCTCACCGTAATCCCTGATGATACGGTACAGATCATTTTCGCTGTAGGTATTTACTATATCCCTTGCAGTAAGGGCATTCCTGTCATCCATACGCATATCAAGCGGTGCATCCTCACTCCTGTAGGTAAAGCCTCTCTTTGGTGTATCAAGCTGGAAGGATGACACTCCAAGATCCAGCATAATACCATCCACCTTTTCAATTCCGAGTGAATGAAGCACATTCTTCATATCAGAATAATTGCTTCTGACTATCGTTACCCTGTCTCCAAACTCCGCAAGTCTCTCTCCTGCCGCCTTTATGGCATCTGCATCCTGATCTATGCCTATCAGCCTGCCCTTGTCCGAAAGTCTCTTGGCTATCTCATACGAGTGCCCGGCTCCTCCGAGAGTACCATCCACATATATCCCGTCAGGACGGATGTTTAAATTTTCAATTGTCTCGTCCCTTAATACTGAATAATGCTTAAATTCCATGTAATCTCTCCATTTAAAATCAAATTCCTATGCCAAGCTCTGCCATATGATCTGCTATCTCATCCATATCGTCAAAATCAGAGTTCTCAAGGTATCTGTCCTTGCTCCAGATTTCTACTCTGCTGTATACTCCGACAGATACTACTTCCTTATCTATACCTGCGTATTCTCTTAAGTTCGCCGGTAAGAGGATTCTGCCCTGCTTGTCCAGCTCACAGGTGGCTGCTCCTGCAAAGAAGAATCTCATAAATTTTCTTGCTTCTCTTGATGTGAGTGGTTTGTCGCGAAGATTTTCCTCAATGCGATGCCATTCTTCGTTGGAATAGACGAACAGACAGCCATCTAAGCCCTTGGTAACTACGAACTCATTGCCAAGCTGTTCACGGAACTTCGCCGGGACAATCATACGGCCCTTGGCGTCTATTGAATGATTATATTCGCCCATGAACATGGCATCCATCCTCCTTTTCCTCATTTTGAAGTTTTCCACCACTTCACTCCACTTATATGGTATTTCACTCCACTTTTCACCACTTGGTTACAATATTACACCTAACAGCCCACAAAATCAAGGCTTTAAGCCAAATTCCCATAAAAAGGCAACAAAAAAGACGCTCAGTCTTTTCGTTGACTTTGCGCCTTTTTTATATAATGATATGAAATTTACTCTTTAGTGGTGGATTGTGGTGGAGTGTCCACCATTTTGCCCATTTTCCTCTGCTTATATCTGACAATTCCTATCCATATGGCTGATACTGCCACCAAAGTGGCGGCGAGTGCCATAGACACCGGATAATTGATATGCGGGATGAGAAGCTGGTCTGTACGCAGGCTTTCTATCCAGAATCTTCCGACACCATAGCCTAGCAAATATAGAAGAAACACCTCTCCGTCAAACCTTCTGTGCTTAAAATAAAGCATCAACAAAATAAATAAGCACAAGTTCCAAAAGGATTCATACAAAAAAGTAGGATGCACCGAGATATACTCCACTCCGTCTACCACAGTTGTATGTGACATAAGCTTTTCAGTCAGATCCGATGTCCTGACAGCTGATACTGGAAGCTGCATGGCAAAAAGTCCGTCATAATAATCGCCAAATGCCTCCCTGTTGCAAAAGTTTCCCCATCGGCCAATCGCCTGTCCCAGTATCAGTCCAAGCCCCGCCG
>OHHC01000940.1_pt1 | contig 10049 bp, 6 predicted proteins | sample 1606381 | NCBI WGS metagenome assembly OHHC01 (sample SAMEA3879581, study PRJEB24766) | human gut metagenome | biome: human-associated habitat; feature: feces | place: USA | collected 1985/1987 | reverse complement strand
GCGATCTCCCTTGACGCATGGCCCGGGCCCCGCACCTCCAGAATGTTGATCACATAGGCGTTGTTGCGCAGGATGTTGAAGCGGTTATCCTTCGTAGGTTTCACGTACCCTTCGCCCGTAACGTCCGGATCACCGGCCGCCGCCTCGCGGTCGTAGAAATCGATGCGGTAGAAGGTGGTCCCGCCATCGTTGTAACTTCCGCCGACGACGATGTAGAACGCCCGCGTGTCGTCGTCGAACTTGTTGGGCGTCTCCGGAAGATAGATCTCCCGGCGGAACATGTTCGTCTTCCCAGTTTCCGTCTTATCAATTGCATAGGTTACCCCGTCGGACTGAAGCGGTGTGACATAGTAGCTCAGATCATCATTATTCGGGTCGGCCGTCCGGTTATGCGCCACATAACCCGCGCCTGCCGCATTGTAGAGCGTGACGCTCTCCAGCGAGAACTTCGCGCCGTTCGCAGCATACGTGTTTCCGTTGTACGCGGTGCTATTGAGGTCGTAAACCGGATATTTGCCGCCGGTGCCGGCGGAAGTACCTCCGCCGATGTTGACACCCACGTCGATACGGGCCACGGCACGCCGCATTTCAATATTCGGAATGCGGGCGACTGTCTCTTTGAAGGCCGGAGATTCGCCATACAGCGGAAGATACCGCTTCGTACCCGCAGCCGTATTCCAAGTCCCGGCCTGCGAGAATTGAATCTTCTCCCGGGCCGCGGCAAAATTCTTATGCTTCTCAAGATAACGCTCCCAGCGCTCCGTGAGATCGCCGCTGCCGCCATCTTCGAGCGTATAGTTGGCGATGACCATCGCCTTATAGTACTTGTATTTCGGCGCAGCCGGATCATTCGGATCAGTCGGGGGTATCTCGATGGTAAAGTTGCGCCTGCCGGGTGTCGACGACGGGTCCGTCTTCGGCTCGACGAACTGCATGAACTCGTACAGCGCGTCCGTTGTTTCATCGGTCTTATTCCCGAAAAGCAATACATGGAACGAGTCCTGTCCATCTTGGAAGCCCTCCTCGCCCGTTGTCAGGGCATAGGTTCCCGGCGATGAGGCCGAGACATCGGGGATACTGATGCTCAGCGTCAGCTTATTCTCACTGGCGGGCTGCTCCGGCTGAAGACCGGGCCCCTCCTCAATGTCCGAAGTACAGCCCGCGAACAGGGCAGCACCCCACAACAATATCGACGCCGCACGGAACGCTCTGCGCGCGTTCCGAAGAAGGCGGGTCGGAAAATGGTTGAAAAACGTCAGGTGTGATCTCATAATGATACTATAAATTATTTAGCTTTATTTCCGTTCTTGGGGCATCCGCACCGCAGTCGTCCGGGTGCAGGGACATCGCCCCGTTGTAGACGAGTTCCATGTTGCTGTCGAAGCGCAGGTAATAGAACCCGTGACGCCACAGCTCCTCACCGCTATCGATAGCGGGGTTCTGCATGAGCACCTCGACGAGCGGCTGGTTATAGATAATATCCGGGCCGTTGAAGACGATCAGGCGAAAATCATCCTCCGGGGTGAGGTGCAGCAGGTGGAACGTGGCACCCAGCGCCTTGTCGTAGCCCGGAAAATCGGGCGTGTAACCCGGAAGATAGATCAGCCCGCGGCCCGGCAGCGACCCGGCATCCCAGCCGTAGGCGCCCCCCGTGCCTGCGATCTGCAGCTCATAGGGCGTACCTGCGGCACGCGTCCAGTTCATCGCGCCGTCCAGAATCACGGTAACCCGGTTGGTCAGGCTCCGCAGCGAAAGGCTCTGCTCAAGAGGCGCATCCGCATCGGTCGTGAAGGCGCAGGCGCCGTGCAGCAGCTCGGGCATCACGCCCTCGACGTATCCCGTCCGGCTGAGCGGCTCCACGCACATCGTCGACAGAAGGTGCTCGTCGCGCAGCGCATAGAGCTCACGCTCCAGATTCACCCACACCACCGCGGTGTAGGAGTCGCCCCGGGGCACCGACAGCTGCACGGCCGCCGCCGCGATCTCGCGCGGGGTCATCGCACGATGCTCCAACAGCGTGCCGTCGCCGCGGTAGACCAGCACGTCGCCGCTTGCGGCGACATCGCTGAAAAGGTCCCGCTCCTCGGTGTTGAACGTATAGGAGAGGTGCAGCAGCACCGAAGCCCGCGGCTCCCCGCGCTCCTTCTCCGAGCACCCGGCGACGAGGACCGGGACGGCGAAGAACATCAGCACCCTTATAAAAAAACTACACTTCAAAACTCTTCTTTTTCTTTTCGGTTTCTTAACTCGTCCGCTTCCCGGACCCGCCGGCGCGGCTGCGCCCCGGTCCGGCAGCCGCTTCGGAACCGCCCCTCTGGGCGGCCGCGGAACATCTCCCGAAGCGTCCGGTGTTCGTTATCTGGTCGGTGCGGCGAAGACCGCCCCGCGTGTTTTCCTCCTTGATGCACATCGGCGCACGCCTTATATGCGTATAGCCGGAAAAACCTGCATCCGCACCCTTTGCGGCGGCGCGAACTCCGTAGATTTATGGGTCGGATACGGCCCTCGTATCCGGCGTCGTGCGATATGCCTTTCCGGCGCCGTTATCGTCTCCGATTTCCCGATATAGAGGCTCCCGCACTTCGGGAGCTCCCGACGCAGGCCTCGTGCCTGCGCTTCCGGTGCATCGCCGCGCGGGGCGGCGCATGCGTCCTGTTGAAAAAAGGGGGCTGCCCCTGCTGCCCGCGTCTCCTGCGAGGAGAGGCAGCCCCCGGTCATTAATCGTTTCTCTTGATAAAATGGATCATGCTGCGACAGGAAGCATCAGATGCCGCCGTCGACATTGACTACCACCCACGGCTCGACCGTGATCAAAGCTTTCATATAGGAGTCGCTCTCGACATCATCCGGCTTGTTCACCACGTCGTCCTCCTTAGCGTCGCCCAGACCCGCAACAGAGGTGATGCTTACAGCGTACTCGCGGTTGCGCAAGACGGAGTATTTCTTCGTAAGGTTATCACCCATAGCTTGGTCGAACAGCCACATGCCGTAGTAGCAAACGGCATCCTTGTATTCGACTAACTCGTAACCGGCACCTGTACCTGTACGCCACTCAGTATCTGCTATATCTTCAGCTTTTTTAGCCTCGTCCTCGGTTTTGCCGGTGTCAGTTGCAGTCCAGAACTCGATCGGATCGCCCCAGTTCCAGCCGGTGGTTTTGCCAACGACCTTCGTCGGTTTAGTGGTATTGTCCAGATAAAGTCCGCCGCAGTAGTGATCGATCTCACCGGAGGCGTTGTAATAGGCGACACGGTAGAAAGTCGTACCATCCGTATAGGCGGTAGCGTCTTTCTTGCCATCGGCGGTAAGGAATACGTTACCTGCGGACTTCTCGAGGTTGAACGTAGTCTTGATCGAAAGGTAGGTACCCTTGTTGCGGATCTTAATACCATCGCCCACCTTGGTCGTGTTCTCCGTAACATAGGAAGGCACGGGCGTCTCGGCGGGGGTTGCCTTTGTATAAGCAAGCGTGCTGAACTCAGACGTATATACAGGAGCTTCAGCAGTACCGGTGTTCTTCACGTCCTCGAAGTAGTCGTGTTGCGAAACCTTAGTAGGATCATCCACCGTCCATAAAGGCTTGTCAGACTTTTGCCACCCTGCGGCGTAGTACGGCGTCATCACCGTATCGGTCTGATACTGCTGGAACAAGTAGATATACTTGGGATACTGACGCATGCGGTACTGCATGTTGCTAAGCACACCGCCACAGTTAGCCTCGTTTACCGTAATTTGCGGTTTCACCTTGGCGACCATACGGCCGACATTGATGGTGAAATTGTTTTTTCCGTCCGTAACATCAACCTCATCTTTAGTGGCCTCCACGACGACAACCGGCTGCACGCCATCGACACCATAGAAGTTCGACATCCAGAAGCCGGTAGTATTAGGATCATCAGGATTCGCACCGCCGATAAGTATTTCGAAAGCTTGGTACTTCGTAAGAGCCTGCATGGTCGTCTGCACCGCCTCCCATTTCGTCTTACCTTCCTCTATATCCTTCAGAAGCAAGTCGGGAACGTTTACAAGGGCATAGAGATACTTCTTTCCCGTGGTCGTTTGAAAAGCCGTCGTCGCAGTGGTCGTAATATCAATCTTCTTACGGACTATACCGTCCGCCGAAACGACGAACACGGTCGCCTTATTAATGATTCCTTCTTTCTTCTCGGCCTCAGCGCCACCGGCATAGGTGCCCGGACGTGCCGACTGCGAGATGCTGATCGAGGCATAGGTGCTCAGCCCCTCCACGACCTCCTGTCCGGAATCGCCGCCCGAACCCTCGGTCCCGTTTTCCTTGGTGCAGGACGACAACGCCATCATCAGTGCGAGCGCTCCCGCTAAAATCTGTTTTCCTTTCATAATAAAAACTGTTAAAAATGTTGAGAAATAGTTATTTATAAAACATCGGTTATTCGTATTCCATCCGTCCGATACGGATCAGTTCAGATCCGTATCCTGGTTGATCACAACCCAGTCGTTTACAAGCACCGAGAACCGAGCCTCCGTATTCTTGTCGTCCTCGTCGCCGCCGCCCAGAGCCCCGACGCGGAACTCGATCGTGTAGTCCGAGGTCGCATCCAGATCCCCGAAGGGATAGAGCAGCAGCAGGTCCGTGAGGCTGCCGTCGAAGATCGTATAGCTCTTATCCGCATCGGCCGGGACTTCCGGAGCATCCGGGTCGGCCGGGTCGGCCGGCACCGTGTGATCGGGACCCACGCGCACCTTCAGGCGGGAGTCGTCGCCCTGCTTGAGGCGCAGGATCCGGAAGTCGCGCAGGACGGCACCCGACACCTCCCCCTCGACGGGCTGGTAGGTCGCATGGATAGCCGCAAGACGGCTGTTGTCCGAGAAGGTATAGGCGCCGTTCAGGGCGATGATCGAAGCCTCCGTACGCTTGCGGTGGTTCTCCGTAAGGCCCGTGACCACCACGCGGATGTTGTTCGTGTTCTGGACGAAGCGAACAACCTGCTCCTTGCCCAACTGCCCGTTGATCTCCAGCCCGCGCAGGGTTCCGTAGAAGAGCTTCTCACCGCCCGGGGCGATAAGGGTCTGGTCGCTGTCCGCCTCGCGCGTGGCATAGACGAAGGCCTCGTCGAGCATGTGCGTGGCAACGAATTTGTAGCGGTCGCGGATGCCGCCCCACGCTACCACGTCATAACGCCCCGGCGGGAGCGACAGGCTGTAGGTCAGGGGCAGGGGCTCGAGGATCCCCTCCTGCGGCTCCTCCGTGTCGCCGTCTTCCGTATCGCCGCCCTCCGTATTGCCGCCGTCATCCGCGGCGGAGAAAAGGGACTTCGGGCCGAGCGCCGCGCCTGCGGCTCCCGACTCCGGGGCAAGGAGCGCATGCAGCGTTTCGTGGCCGACCAGATGGCCGCTCGCTGCGTCGTAGAAGAACAGGTCCAGCGAGGTAACCTCCTCCTGAAAGAGCTCTACGCCCGGAGCGTTGTCCGTATAGGAGAAGCGCAGGCGCAGCGGAAAATCACAGTCCGCACGGTCCGCCCGCACGCAGCTCCCAAGAAAGGCCGCAGCTCCCAGAACAAGGAGCAGGAGGCCGTTCTGCTGTCGTGTTATTTTGTTGAACATAGTCGATTTAGATAAGATGATTTAACCGATTTCCCCCTCCTGGTCGATCGTAACCCAGTCCGCGACCGTAATCGTAGCCTGAACATCGACCCACGGGTTCGACACCGGACGGTCGTCCTCGGGGTCCACAAGGTCCGCGGGGTTGTTCCAGCCCAAGTTCAGGATGTCGCCGATCTTCACCTGATAGAAGCTGTTGCGCCGAATGCTGGCAGCCCCCTGCATGTCTTTGCCCGGCTCGACCTTCTCCCAATCCAGCAGGTCCACCCGGTAGTAAACGATACCGTCCGTATATTCCCGGATATCCACAAGATCCTTCAACGCCGCATTACCCTGAAGCTGCGCCAACTTTTTCTCTGCCTCGGCCTTGTTATTATAGACCCCCAGATACTCCTCCACATGCCGGTACGACTTGGCTGCATCCGTGAACTTGATAATCGCGTAGAGCGCACCCGGTTTCTGGCCGTCCCACAACGCCTGCGCCTTGACGAGCATGCAGGTAACCTGATTCTTCTTAGGGTTCGACGGCACGATATTCTCGGTGGCGTAACTCGACTCGTTCAAAGCAGTCGTGTAATTGTCCGTCCGGGCCGGCAGCCATCCCTTGCCGTAGGAGTCCGCCCAAGGAAGAAGAGCCCCCAGAGGGGCGTCCTCCGCAGGGGCCGCAGGAGCCGCGACCCACATCGTGCCCTGCACGTTCATCAGCTGGAAACCGGCCGTCTGGTCCAGACTCAGATGGTCCTTGACCTTCGAGACCGGATCCCCGTCATTATCCGCGATATCGTCGTTGCGCGGATTGATATCGTTGTCGACGAAGGACTCAGAGAGTTGTATGTCCTTCCAGAGCATCTGGCCCTTGGAGCCCAGACGGTTGCACGAAAGCTCCACACGCAGGAACTGATCGGACTCCAGAAGCACCTCTTTCCCATCGCTGAGCATCATAAAGACCCCGTCTTTATAGACCGAGAGATCCGGACCGATGCTCTGCGCGTTACCCCGCGCCGCTTCGAACGACGATTTCCGGAAGTCGTCGAGCGTCGTCGCTCCTACGCTCCACGAGATGTGGCCCATGGCGTCCGCAGCAGGATTGTTCAGCACCGCGAAGAAGGTTTTCTGACCCGATTTCAACTCCAGCGGAAACTCGCCGTTCACGGCATCCCCCGGCGTACAGCTCATAACCTCTTCCAGCGTGGAGTTCGCGTCGAACACCAGCACATCGATCGTCTTGACCGTCTCCCCGCGCAGCGGGTCCGTAGGCTCTCCGTGAACCCGGAGCCTGATGCCGGCACGCGCATCCTGCGCAGCGCCCGGCGGATTCGGGGACTGACCGCCGTCGCTCTCCTTGATACACGAAGAGAGCATGCAAAGGGCGGCAAATCCCGCAAGAATTAATTTTACATTCATATCTTTCGGTTTTAAATGATTTCTCGCTTGTCTTAATTGCATCAAGACCTTGGAATCCCCGCAGGGAAGACGGCCAAGCCGATACCGTCTTCCCTGCCCGGATTCCGCGATCCCTACTCTTCCTGAGTGCTGACCGTTGCCGTACCCTTCTTCTGCATCTTGATCTCCGTGAAGCCGATCTTACACTCGATGCGGCGCAGCTTCGGGAAGATCTCCTGCGAGATCGCCCGGTAGAACCGGCCGCCGTTCAGCCGCATCAGCTGACCCTCGCGCCCCGAATTGATGCCCACGGTGCGGATGATATAGGCGGCTTCGTCCTTGCCCTCAAGACCGATAGACTCCTCGATATGCTTCAAAAGCCCGTCCCAGTCCTCGCCGCGGCCCTCCGAGGAGATCAACCGGCTCATATCCGGGTATTTCGACCGCAGGTACGCAGCGACGCTCTGCGCACGCTGGTTGCTCAGACGCTGGTTGGTATCGGTCGCGCCGTCGATCGAGGCGTAGCCGATGACCTGAATCGAGTTGAGCGTGATGTTCTTGTTCGAACGCAGCGTGTCCAAAACGTGCAGGAACTTCTGCATCTCCTCGTCGTTGTTGCCCAACGCCGACTGGTACATCGAGCTGCCCGTCCTGTATTCTATATGAAGCGTGTAGTCCAGATTCGAAACAACGGGAGTCGGAGCCTCCAGCTGGACCGTGTCGCGCTGAACGAGCGTGTCGCGCTGGATCTGAGTCTCGGTCAGGATAACCGTATCCCGAACCAGACGCTCGCGGATAAGGGGCGTGGGACGGGGAGCGATGGCGCGCTTGTAGGCCTCGCGGCTCTTCTTCCCGAAACGATAGATCAGGTTCAGGGCTAGCTTCGTGGGACCTACGTAGTGGTGCTTGCCAGACTCGATCTTCTCCCCGCAGCGGTCACAGGCGAACTTGTCGTACTTCGAGTAGACGTAGCCAACACCCAGCTCGCCCTCCATGGCCCAGCGCTCCGAGAAGTTCCAGCGGTAGCCGTAGCTGAAACCGCCGCCGACGCCCCAGCCTTCATAGCGGTGGTCATCCATCGACGGATAGGACTGGTAGGGAAGGCGCACGCCGTTGAAGTTATACACCCCGCCCAGAACATGGGCTCCGACGAAATGACCCTGCTCGCGGTCCTTGGTCCAGAAACGCGCTCCGGCAGAGCCCTGACCGTGCTTCCAGTGGCGCTCGTTCTTCAGAGACCACGCATTGTAGCTCCCGTCGAACTCAAGCGTCCACTGGTCCGCGACGCTGAACGAGAAACCGAAGAACGGGGTGGCGAAAGCCCCCATAATCATGTTCCACTTCACGTCCCACTCGCGAGGACGACGGCTCGGAACATCTTTCGGGGTAGCCATAATGACCGTGTCGATCCAATGCGTCTGCGAGAGCTGTTCCAGAGAATCCAGCTCCCGGGCGCTCAACACCAGAGAATCCGCCGCAGAGCGAAGGGCAAGCAGCGAGTCGGCCGAGAGGCTGTCCACAGAGAGGCTATCGACAGAAAGACTGTCCACTGAGAGGCTGTCCGAACGCAAACTGTCCGCCCCGGTCAGGGCCGCAGAGGCCGCAGCCCCGAGGCTGTCGGACCCGGCCGCCGTCAACGGCCGTTGTTGTGCTCCGGGAAAAGCATACGCGCGGGAGAGAGCTCCCGGAAACCCAAAAACACTCCATAGTGCCGCACTAGACAGCAATACGGTAAGTAATCGTTTTTTCATAAGAAATAGTTTGGTATGTTGTTAATAGTTAAGTCTGATCCGAGCAGGCCGACAAAAAGAACCGCACCCCGGGAAAAAACACCGGTAGCAGGCCCCTCTCAACGGCCGAAGCCGGAACGCAGCCGCGGCAAAACAGTATTTACGCGGATGGGATGCCGGGAGCCGAGCGGTCCCGCATATCCTGAATCGATAATCGATACATCTTTTAAGTAGAATCTCTTCATATAGTAGTCTTTTACCGGCTGCCCGGAGAGATTCCGTTTCTTGCTAAGAAAGAGAAAAAGAAAAATTGAACAAAAAAAACGCACTGTGTAACAGCGCGTTGAAAACGAAATCCTTTGAACGGGCATGGTTTTTACCCGCAGGGAATGATGAATTTTTTTCCGTTTTTTTTGCAGAATAGCTTGATATTATTACTTTTGCACCCAAATAGGTATCCTAGAGCGAGCCGTTTCTTCCCACTTTCTCTTTCTTAGCAAGAAACGGAATTTTTCGAAGTATTCCCGAGAGCTTCCGTCTTAGTCCCGAATCCGTTTCTTTTTTGCGGGAAACAGCTCTGGTTTTGTGTTCCGTAGCCCCCTCATTTTTCATGGATGCAGAGCCCCGGCGTCCGGCGTTTCTCGAACGGGGAACGACGCGCGTATTTCTTGCACGCCGCGCAGGCGGCACACGCAGCATCCGGTTCACCATATCCTCCACCTCGCGGTCCACGCGGCTGACGGAGATACGCGACAGGTAGATCTGTGTGGTCGCGATACTCGTATGTCCCAGGCACTGGCCGATCAGCTCCACGCTCTTGCCCGCTTCGAGCATCAGCGTAGCCCACGTATGGCGCATCACGTAGGTCGTAAGCGGAAGCGCAATGTCGGCACCCAGACCGATGCGTTTGGCTTGCGCGTTGATGCGGCGCAGCGCAGACTCCTCGCTCAGCGCATGCCGGGTCGCGCTGCGGCCCTCGTGCAGGAACGGGAACACCCACGCCGTGTCGCCGCGCCGGTAGCGCTCCATGATCCGAGCCGCCTCGGGCGTGACCTCCACGTCGATCGGGCAGTGCGTCTTGCTGCGCAGATAGAAGATATGACCGTCCGGGCTGACCATGTCCCACTTTAGGTTGTAAACGTCCTGAAAGACCATGCCTCGCTCGTAGAGGATGAACAGAAGAACGTCCAGCGTACATTGCAGGTGCGCAGGAAGGCTCTTGCGAAGCGATGGATGCGTAAGACGACGCACCTCGCATTCGTTAAGGGCACGCTTGGCCGGACGGACACCCTTAGTACGGATGCCGGAAAAGGGGCTCTGACCACCTTCCCAGCGAAGGTGCCGCAGCACCAGAAG
>OHHC01000934.1_pt1 | contig 10089 bp, 6 predicted proteins | sample 1606381 | NCBI WGS metagenome assembly OHHC01 (sample SAMEA3879581, study PRJEB24766) | human gut metagenome | biome: human-associated habitat; feature: feces | place: USA | collected 1985/1987 | reverse complement strand
TAAAGGACTTCGGGCAGGTTTTTTATGCTCTTTGGAGTTTTAGCGGACAGCAATAATTTTGAATATAACCCTCTTGATCATAACAGCGATGATACTTATTAATCATGTTAATTAATAATTGCAGCGAAGGCACATCGGAAGATATATTTTTAAATTTATTATATTGTGCATTATATCTTTCCATCGACCCATGTTGTAACCGCTCTTCTATGTCATGAGGTATTAGAAAAGAGGCACGTTCGCCAAGATATTTGTGAAATTCAGAAAGGAATATATGGATACCTGCAAGATCGAAGTCGCCAAAATGTACGTACAAGTTTGGTATACGCTCCAACCATGTGCGTAAATCGGAAGACTGCGGATAGCGTGACACAAAAAGCAAACGCTTGTTCGGGAACATGGCTGTGAACAAAGTACGTTGCTGACGAATCATACGGAAGTTTTCCATATTCTCAATGTTTACTACCAAAACATCTTCTGGTATTTCAAATGATTGCCAATCAGAAATAAATACGAAAGTTCCTTCTTCGGGGGTTATCACAAAACCACGACCATTCAGACTACATGGTATCGAATCATATGAATTTACGGGAAAGCCTGGGCACGACCGTACCGTAACTAGTTTGGAGTTTCCGGTTGCTACTGCTTGTTCAGACCTTGACACATCATTGTCAATAACGCCTTTCATACTATCCAAATCTCCGAATCGCTCGTCAATGTGTATTAAACTTTGCTCAAGAGTTTGCGGATAAGATGCCTTAATACAGCTTCTGCTACCATGGGAACGGCTGATAAGCACACCTTCACGAAGAAGGTCTTCCACCCAATCGCCACGAAGAGCGCTGGATGGAAGAGATTCGCCTGAGCGCAGGCGGATAAGTTTGTCTATTAGTGAAGAAGTTATCTTCATTTCTATTTTTATTTATTGTTGCGAAATTAACGGACGTACAACCGTTTGCGATTTGCCATCCTTGCTCAACAAGTAAGTATAGCGATAGTCAGAGACATTGTATGTAGTTGGCGAGGAATTGATTAGCAGAATATTTCGAGCATTACCAAAGTCAAGTATGCCTTTCACGTTCTGTGGGTGTAGTTTACCTATCTCATCCATCATACAATGTATGCGGAAATCGCCGAACTTGCGACTCACTTTTCCTTTGAATACATTTATAAGCATGATGTTTATCATAGCTTTAACCAGAGTGTCTGTTCCTTCGCTGCCTACATGCGACAGTTTGTCTACCCATCCCGTATCGTTGTCATTCTCTACAATGCGGAACTGCAACTGAAAAAGATCGGAGAGCGTGAGGAATTGTCGCTGTGGGTTATCAACGAGCGATTTCATAAAGTCGAGCAGATGGTCTACAGCCTTTTGATTCGTATCTTCACGATTTGCCGACGAGAAGAGATTGAGCTCACCCATTGCAAATTGGTTTTCGTCATTGAACACCTTTATACGCTTCATTAGTTGCACCATCTTGTCAGCCGAAGGTACAGAGCGAAGAGCAATGAGCTTTATGACTCCTGCAAAGTTGCGTTCCTTGAAGTCGCTATTGATATCATGTATTATCTTTTCAACATCAGATTCGTGCTTTGTCAGTTCGCCCATTTCCTTTGATACACGATTCAATATGTCTAAGTAACGCTCACTGGTTCGACGGCGGTATTCCTCAATCTTGTTATTGGCAATGAAGTCATCAAGATTGTTTGCAAAGTCGAGGTAATCTTCATCAACAGAAAGTTCCATACGAAAGTGGAATGTGTTCTTGACAGAGAAGTTGGTTTTGAAGATATTTACGCATCCTTTGAATTTGTCGAAGTTTTTCTGACGTGATACAATAATACTTGTCAACTCATCAACAGCCTGACTTGGAGTGAGCAGAGTTTCACGTTCAAGCGTATCTACCAAAATTGGAGGACACAAGTTCTCATTATTGATGAAATTCTTTGCTTCCTGCAAGTCTTCATCAATACGGCTTTTTTCCATACGTCTGCCTGCAAGTTCTTTCTCTAAAGATTGCAGCGATTCGTTATGTTTCTGTTTGCGCTGATTGTACTTGTCGCTTAATTGCTGGAGTTTATCTGCAAGACGTTTCTTTTGAGCGTTGAATTCATCCTCACGGTCGAACAGTTCCTCTTTGTCACGTTGGTAAGCAAACACGAGTCGCTTATTATCCTCTATATATTTCAGCTCGGTTTCTATTGTTTGTATAGAGTTTTTACATTCCTCGACCAAGCGTGTATCAGCACCACGTCCATGTAGCTCGTTAAGTTCTTGAACCTTGAGCATGTCCAGTTCATTGTCTGATTTCAGTTTTTCCTGCTTGATATCTGCATGTATTTCTGCCACCTTCTGCTCGTGCTTTTGCAGAGCCTCTCTACTTGCTTTCTGGTATCTATTTTCTTCAGAATCAAATTGCTTTTCCTTTTCTGCAGTAATTTTGGCATGTTCTGATTCTGCATTCAGCAGGCGGTGAGCAATATCTTGCTGACGAATCTCCTGTTGTTTGTTCTTTTCATCTAATTCTTGTTTTGCCTTATCTGCATATTCTTCAATCTCCACCTGTATGCCTTTTTGTTTCTGTGGAATTGAACGCAATTCTGTCTCATATAAAGATTTCTGCTGACGCAATTCTTTTATCTTTGGAACGAACACATGTTTCAGTTCCTCGATCTGCTTTTCCTCATACTCATGTAACGAAGCGTATTCAGTTTTCAGTGTTTTAAGAGTGCCTTCCAATACAGTCTTTTCTTCCTTCAACTGTGATGGTGTACGCACTGAAAGCGGCAAGTCCGTGAGGTCAAGTTTAACTCCGAACATTGAAATTCCATCATCCTTTTGCGGATGCAATCCTGTTCGATAAAGCACACTATCCTCATTTATAACTTTGCCGATATTATGTTCCCAGTCCGTTTTGTTCTCCTCCAACCATTCGTATAACGAACCTTTGGTGCGTGCCAACAGTCGTTCTATATCAGCCAGTTCCTCTGAAACCGAATTTATCTCCTGCTGCTTCGCCTCTTTCTTTCGTTTACTTTCAGCCAAAATGCCAGACTCTTGCTTATCGTATTCTGCCTGCAGTTTGCTGATATTAGCCTCAGCAGTAGATATCAGACCATCAAGTTCATTCTTACGTATAGTCAGATCATTCTGTTTTTTTCTCAACGCATCCTGTTCTGCCTTGTAAGGTTGCAAGTATTTCAGTTTGAGAATTTCTTTTTCAACTTCGCCTTTCTCATCTTTGAGTTCTGCGATTTTGTTGTTTGCAAGAGTTAACTTGTCTGTAAAAGCAGCATCAATCTCTTTCCGGTGATTATTGTGTTCTACCAACAAACGTTCATCAGCTTGCAATTTACCCTGAATAAGTTTATTTATTTTTTCGTTCTGCGACAGTTCATAGTTCTTGAACTGGTTTTCAACATTCTGACGCAAGATTTTATATTTAGCCGTGACATCATTAAAGCGTGCTGTGAGTTCTGCAAGTTTGGCATTGTCTCCTTCGAGCTTCACTTTCAACATTTGCTCTTTGCTATATCTTTCCAGAACCTCTTCAATATGTTGGTCGGCATAATACTTTTTACGTTCCTTCAGTTGCTTGATATTGTTGTTTACAACACCTTGCTCTTGATTTAGACGCGACTTCTCACGGTCGAAATCCTGCTGTATTTCAGCAAGCAATTGTTTGGTCTTGTTCTGTAACTCTTCGAGTTCCAATATTTTGTTTTCTACCAAAGGCAGACGCTCACGAGATGTGCGTACTGCATAATTCAGTTCGCCACACAACTCGCTTATCTGCTGTTTCATATACAGAAGTTGGTGATAAGCATTCAGCACATTATCAGCCTGTTTGCATACGATCGATTCGCCTTTGGGGTTTAGCTTATACCAACATGATATGTCTTTATACTCCTGCTCGAAGTCAGCCACCTGACGACGGAAATATCCAAGATCTATATTAGCCTCTTCTTCGCTCATAGAGCGTATAATGATATCCTTTATAAAGTTGGCATCCAGTCGCGAGTTAAGGAATACGTTTTGAATACTTCGCGGAATATTCTGATAACGGTTTGTCTCCATCAGTTGGAATCGTGCGAATTCCTTACCTACAGCCTGCTTGTTGCCATAGAGTATGTCGCGATATTGCTCATATCGGTCAATAATCTTACTCATGTAGCAGTTGCCTAAGCGCTCGCGAATCACCTTACTTTCAGCGGTTACCTCACCGTTATTGTCTACAAGCCATTCTTTTTTGTATTCGCTGTCAATGAAGCGATAGCAGGCGCGTCCCGACGAACGGAATGTCAATATACAGAAAGGTCCGTGCTCATGTTCCACTTCGTACACTATATACGAATTGGCATGAGGCAGATAGAACTCATCGAACGATTTCATCTCCTTCGGTATACCAAGATGCAGTTTGTCGGCATTATAGAAGAAGAGGATTGCGCGTAGCAAAGTGCTCTTGCCCACACCTTGAGTGCCAATAAAATGCACATTTCCGTCCACACGCACTTCGGCATAGCGAATGTGTGCGCTGTTAATAAATACTATCTTGCGTAATGCTCTCATGCTTGTTCTGTTTCAGTGTCTATTATGGTGAGACAATCTATAAGTTCTTCTATATAATGGAAAGCTGCGGTCACCTTGTATGTGCTGTCGAGCTCATTTTCAAGTTCCACAAAGCCTTGTCGATCCAAGTCGCCAATTAGTTTGTCCATTTTCTCTTCGTTAGTCTTTAAATCGGTATAAAGATGCCGTGCCTTTTCTTTCAGCTCGATGTCACTTGAGAATTTTTCAAGAATATTCGATTTACGGAACGAGAATCCTGACCCAAAGGCTGTATTGAACGTCTTGAGGAAATCTATACGGTCAATCCAATCTGCCATACGTTGCACCTTGTCCGCCAGTTCCACCTTGCTCTCAGAACGAGAGAAGTAGTAATAACCGTTTCCACCTTCGAGCAAGAAGCCTATGCCCTCAAAGTATTCCTGATATTGTTGAAAATCGTCCTCTATAGCATCATAAAGATGCATACGTTGTGGAGAGATGGAGTTTTGCGATATGAATCCACCTCTGCTAAGTATTTCAAATATTTCTTTTGTATAGCGCATGTTTGTTAAGCAATTTTTGGATAGATCAATGGGTATTCAATACCATTGTGGCAACGGTATTCTTCACTAATAGATAGGTTGTCGAGATATTGTGCAGCTATCTGACAGAACAACACAAGTTTCTCCTCCTCTGTCATCTGTTTGCGGTAACCAGAGTAGTTCATTACAAAGTGGAACAGATTGTCGCCGGATGCCATGAATGCATTCTTCACCTCATGTACGTCTACCATTTGCAGCACATGCTGCTGTTCCTTCAGTTCATCTTCCGTAAACGGGTCGGCAAGATTACCTTTACGCAAGCGGTCGTTGACTTTGCCTTTAGCTACATCCTGCAATATCTTTAGTCCGACGTCTGACGTGCGTAGCATGGATAGCGACACTTTCAGCGTATATCTCGGTCGGGGCTCCATCCATACCGGATTTCTTACAGCCATCTTTGCTTTTATGTCCGTGTTAGTGTCGAGCAACATTTGGTCGCGCAGATATTTCAGCTTCTGTACTTTCTCAAAAAGTTGGCTCTGATACTTTATCAGACTAAGATAGTGGATAACCTGTCGGTCAAGTTCCAAAAGATTGTGATACACTTCCTTTAGCTGCAGCTTTACGTCAATCACAATTTCTTTAAGTTGCACATCCATGGCCTCTATAAAAAAAGTGTACTGCTTCTCGTTTATCACCTTTTCGCATTCGTTTATAAGAGCAGCAATATCCTTGCGTTTCTCGTCCAAATGCACCAATTTCATTTTCTTAATGGCGAAGTTTGGCTCGTTCTTGTATGTGTTGTCGATATTGCGTTTCAAATCTATTACGTTTCGCAAGGTGGTAAGCGAAATGTTTTTCAGAATGCGTTTCACATCATTCAGATACCCATATTTACGTTTTGGGTCGGATTCATTTTGATAATAGTCGATAGCCGCATTCAGGCTGCCTATACTCTCCTTTACACTTGCTACGTTTATTTCTTCGTTCACTTCGAGCACATCTTCGAAGAATTTCAGATATACATCCTCCAACTCGATGAAGTCGCCATTGTCCCTGATTACTCCAAACCTCCGTAGAAACTCCAAACTTTCATCCTTCTTTGCAGCAAGATCACGTGCCAAGTCGTAACGGAACGAAAGTCGTTTGCGGTCTTGAAACAACCCGTCCAGCAACTTACGTTCTCTACCTAAAGCGCGTATGAGTTCTTCAAGAGAATGAAAATGAGATGATGTGTTCATTTTTTTTTGAATATCTCGTGATTAGTATTAACTCTGTCTGATTACAAAATTACTAAAAATATGCGAACGAACGCACAAATCTTCTATTAATATTCGGCTTGCTGCTGCGGAGGCTTTCACCTCTGCCACGATTGGTGGCGTGCTCTGCTCGTTTACTTCCCCCTCGCGCGTGTGGCACACCTTTTGCCTTGACACGATATTTGTCGGTTTGACCGCTCAAGAGTGCGCAGAAAATCAGAAAACAAATTGTGGGTGCATTTTTCGCGAGTTTTGGAGGGGTTGAAAGGACGAGAAATGCAACGTACTGATATTTAATCTATTGTGGCGTTATCTCCTAAAAACAAGTGCTATTGTGGCACTTGCACTGAGTACTCGCGCTGCTAAACTCCAGTACTCGCGCTGCTAAACTCCAGTACTCTCAGCACGAGTACTGGGTAGAAGTGGCACTTAGGGTGGATGAAAATGGCACTTGCACCCGACGAAAGTGGTGTTTTGGGTGGGCAAAAGTGGCACTTGCACACCCAAAAACTACATTTTTGTGGTTTTCAAGGCGAACAGCGAGGGCGAAAAGGTGCTGTCTACTACGCTTTTTTCTCCAGAATGGGTGTTCAGGTCGATGGTGCTTGAACAATATTTGCATTGCAAGTTACGGGGTTGGCGCAAAGTTTTTCACAACAAATTTGATGAGCGTTGACCTCCTACAGAACACGTCGAAGACACGGAAGCCGATTGCTGAGAGAACCTCCCACAAATGGCACGGATACACCACCAGGGGGTGCAGCAGTCTCTGCTGCACCAAACAACTGCTACTCCTCCCACGGAATGCACGGAACGCACAGAACCTTCTTGCAGAGAAAGGACTCCCACGGATGGCACGGATGAACACAGATTGTTATGGTGCGCTGTTCTCCCACGGAATTCACGGAATTCACAGAAGTTTGTGGGTGCTGTTGGCTGCGTGGGTACGGCAGGATGCCATACCCTCCTAATCTGTGCGCATCCGTGCCAATCTGTGGGAGGTACTTCTCTGTCAGAAGGTTCCGTGTGTTCCGTGCGTTCTGTGGGAGGTGTTTCTCGACCAGAAGAGTGCGTTCTGTGGGAGGAACTTCTCAACCAGAAGAGTGAGTTCCGTGGGTGACTACAGTTTCTCGATGCGGAAGCGTCTGACGATGCCGAGGACGAGAGCATGAGTGTAGGTGTGCTGTTTGAGGTTGTTCACGCTTGCCTGGCGCCAGTCGCCGAGGTAGCCGATGCGCCACGTGGTGTGCAGCGCACGGAAGTCGAGCGTGAGCATCTGTCGGAGCGACGGCGTGGAGGCGATAGTCGTCGGCACGCAGTTGTGGTCGTAGTTGCCACGTGAGAAAATCTCGTAGTACGATTGCCCGTAGTTAGGCGAGAACATCAGACCGCAGAGCGGAGCCGACGCCTCGTAGTGCAGTGTGAACGGTCGTTGTTGGCGGCGGAACAGTCGGAAGTCGAAGTCGGCAGCCACGGTAGGCTTCAGCTGCAGTGCCAGTCGTGCCTGTGCCGGGTTGTTGCTTCCCCGTGTGTTATACAGAAAACCCACGCTCAGCTCCGCGGTGCCACCGGCGAGCAGTCGCAGATGACAACTGCCCACGGGCATCTGCCACTTGCGCAGCAGCGAGTAGGCAAATGTGTATCCGCCTCCTATCTCGCCCCCATTGCCCGAACGGTTGTCGGCAGTGGCGATGCAGCCCTCGTGCAGCAATTGGTGCACGAGGCAGGTGGAGTCCTTCTCGCGGCGCGTGTGCGACAGAAAACGCAGGTCGGTGCCGCGGTACTTCTCCGGCGAGAGGTAGGTGTCAAGGATGTCGGTGTAGCCGATGCCCAACATAAGAGCATTCTCCCTCAGGGGGGCTTCACCCCCTGAGGCAGCACCCCCTGAGGTACACCATAGCATGGCGAGCAATAGACTACAGATCCTCATGCTCGGTGAAAATATTAAGTTGTCCGGTCATTTCGTCAATCACCTGCTGCTGACTCTTGCCAGCATCAGGGTCGAGGTTTACCTCTTCAGCTTCCTCCTCGTTCTCCTCCGCTTCGGGTTCGGGGAAGCGTGTTGGTTCCATCTCCTTTACCCCCTGCACGTCGAACGTGGTGACACGCTTGCCCTTCGCCTTGAAGCCCTTCACGGCGATAAACTCCTCCGCGTCTATCTCCAACGACGGGCGTTGCGTCTCAGAGCCGTCAGGCGCAGTGGTCGGTGCGAAGTCGACCTCTATGCGTGGGAACGGCGTGTCGGTGAGCAGCAGTAGCTTGCTCTTCGAGTTCTCGCCGATGTAGTTCTGCCAGCGTTTCGTCGCCTCCATGCGGAAGCGTTTGAGGTAGAGGTTGTTGGCGTTGTCGGCATCGAACAGGGCTGCTGTCCACACCTTGTCAGGATCCCACTTCTCGATGAGCTTTATGTTGTCCTCATAGTGGTTGTTGGCATCAAATGTAGAGATGTAGAAGTTGCCGTCGTCGAGCACCACGAGTATAGAGTCGTCGTCGAAGAACTCGCCCAAGAGTCGTCCGTGCTCGTCGTAGTTGAGTCGGTTCACGTCCGGGTCGTACCACACCTTTCTGCCACCAAGCGTAGAGTGGCCGTGACTCTTCAGTCCGATGCGGTGGATAGGGTTGCGTGTGAGCAGGTTGCCCTTCGAGGCGCGTCCCTTGATGGCGATTTCGGAGAAGTCCTTCTCGATGAAGATGCGCTTCAGGCGTGGGTTCGCCTCCAATGTCACCTTTATCACCTCCGCCTCGCCGTTCGGGTTGGCGGTGAAGTAGAGTATGCGTGAGCCGGCAGTGCCCTGCGTGCAGTCGTACTCGCGACCGGCAGTCATCGTCGGCACGAAGAAACGCTTGATGTATGCCGCGCCAGCCTTGCCGTCGCGGTACACCACATTATATATAGTGCGCTTGTCGTTCTTCTTGAACACCTGCACGTGCAGGATGTTCTTGCCCACGAATATCTTGTCGGCAGCATGCACCATCTTGTACTTACCGTCCTTGAAGAACACGATGATGTCGTCGATGTCCGAGCAGTTGCACACGAACTCGTCCTTCTTCAGACCCGTGCCGATGAATCCCTCGGCGCGGTTGATGTATAGCTTCTGGTTCGCCTCCACCACCTTCGACGCCTCGATGGTGTCGAAGTTGCGTATCTCGGTGCGGCGCGGATGATCCTTGCCGTACTTCTCGCGAAGAAACTCGAACCAGTGTATCGTCACGTCGGTCATGTGCGCAAGGTCGTACTCTATCTCAGCCAGCTCCGCCTTGATGCGCACTATCAGCTCGTCTGCCTTATCCTTATTATATTTAAGTATGCGCTGCATCTTTATCTCGAGCAGGCGCAGTATGTCGTCGCGCGTTATCTCGCGGTGGAACGAGTACTCGAAGTCCTGCACGCGGAACACCTGGTTCTTGAACGGCTCCAGCTTCGAGTCGATGAAGCTGACCACCTCGTCCTGCGACTTCGCCTGCTCGAACTTCTTCTCCTTGTAGATGCGCTCCTCGATGAAGATGCGCTCGAGCGACGAGAAGAACAGCTGCTCCTCCAGCTCCGACTGGCGTATCTGCAACTCGCGGCGCAGCAGACCCATGGTGGAGTCGGTGGAGTGGCGCAGCACGTCGCTCACGGTGAGGAAGCACGGCTTGTTGTCCTCTATCACGCAGCAGTTGGGCGATATGTTTATCTCGCAGTCGGAGAAGGCGTAGAGTGCGTCGATCGTCTTGTCGGACGATACGCCCGGCGCCA
>OHHC01000932.1_pt1 | contig 10100 bp, 6 predicted proteins | sample 1606381 | NCBI WGS metagenome assembly OHHC01 (sample SAMEA3879581, study PRJEB24766) | human gut metagenome | biome: human-associated habitat; feature: feces | place: USA | collected 1985/1987 | reverse complement strand
CAGGTGGGTCACAAAGCAGCAGAGGACGATGTAGTTGGTCAGAGCGCACAGGGTAAAGTGGACGGCTCCGATGCAGAGGTAGTTTGCCAGCAGGATGCCCGCAGGATAGTCCCACGGCAGGCTGCCGCTGTAAGCAAACTGCATCAGATAAAAGGCGGTGATGGGAGTGAGCAGCATGAGTAAAAGCAGCTTTCCCTCTGAGGGGGTAAAATGCTTCGTAAAATAACGTTTGATAGAATTCATATTAGTCGGTGGTTCTTCCTTTCCTGATGGGATGGACAATGAAAAAGAGTCCCTTGCACAATCAAACGATGAAAGCAGCGGGACTCACCTCAAAAAGCCGTTGGTTTTATGGAGAGTAAGGGTATTATAGCGGAAAAGTAAAGAACTGTCAAATGTAAAATAGCAGGGACATCCTCCTTTAAGAGGATGTCCCTGCTGAAACTTTTTCTGTTTGGCGGAGAACTTTTCTTTTTGGCAAGCTTCCGAAAGAACATCGCAAAGCGAATCCTTTTCTTTTAGCCTGCTTTTTCTTTTTAGTAAAGAAAAAGTATGGTGCCTATGCTTTTTGGCAAACTCCCGAAAGAACATCGCAAAGCGAATTCTTTTCTTTTTGCATACTTTTTCTTTTTAGTAAAGAAAAAGTAGGGTGCCTGCGTTTTTTGGCAAACTCCCGAAAGAACACCGCGAAGCGGAACTCTTTTCTTTTTGCCCACTTTTTCTTTTTAGTAAAGAAAAAGTATGGCGCGGAGCGAATTCTTTTCTTTTTGCCTACTTTTTCTTTTTAGCAAAGAAAAAGTAGGGCGCGAAGCGGAACACTTTTCTTTTAGCCCGCTTTTTCTTTTTAGTAAAGAAAAAGTGGGTTATTGAGCAGCAGCACGGGCAAAGGCTTTCTTGCGGACGATGAAGTAGCAGATGAGATGAACACCTGCGGTCAATATCCAGGAGATTGGGTAGGAGATGTACAGACAGTCCAGGGTACGGTCCATCTGGAAGATGGTGAAAATCCAGATGACACGGAATGCGCACGCACCGGTCAGAGAAACCAGCATCGGCATAATGGAATATCCCATGCCGCGGATGGTGCCAACCATAACATCCATCAAGCCGCAGAGGAAGTAGGTCGCGCAAACATATTTGAGTCGAATCATGCCATAGGAAACAACTTCCGGGCTGGAGGTGTAGATGCCCAGCAGCGGTTCGCCCAGCAGATAAGCGCCGCCGCCCATCAGCAGACCGATGGCAGTGACGACCAGCAGACACTGGAAGAGAATCTTGTTGACACGGTCAAACTTTTTGGCGCCCATGTTCTGGCTGGTAAAGCTCAGAGAGGTCTGGTAAACGGCATTCATCGAGTTGTAGACAAAGCCTTCGATGTTGCCCGCAGCGGTGTTGCCCGCCATGACCTGAGAACCAAAGGAGTTGACGGAGGACTGAATCAGGACGTTGGAAATGCTGAAGATGGCTCCCTGCAAGCCGGCAGGCAGACCGATGCGCAGCATCGACTTGAGCTGCTCGGGGTGGAACTTCAGATGCTTAAAGTCCAGATGGCAGGGACCGTCCATCTTCATCAGACACAGGACAATCAAAAATGCGGAAATTGCCTGGGAAATAATGGTCGCCAGCGCAACACCTGCCACACCCATGTGAAAGACGATGACAAAGAACAGGTTGAGGACAACGTTGACCACGCCCGACAGGGTCAAAAAGTAGAGCGGGCGCTTGGTGTCGCCGATGGCACGCAGGATGGCAGCACCAAAGTTGTACATCATAAAGGCAGGCATCCCCACAAAGTAGATGCGCATATACAGAACCGACAGGTCGATGACATCCTCCGGGGTGCCCATCATTTCCAGCATCGGGCGCGCCAGCAGGATGCCGACAAAAATCAAGATGATGCCGCCCCAGATGGCAGTCAGGACCGAGGTGTGTACTGCTCCGTGGATGCCGTCATAGTCCTTGGCACCGTAGTTGCGGGCAACCACGACGTTGGCTCCGACCGAAACGCCGATAAAAAGATTGATAATCAGGTTGATCAGCGCGCTGGTCGAACCGACGGCAGCCAGAGCCTGGCTTCCGGTGAAACGACCGACAACGATGATGTCCGCAGCGTTGAAAAGCAGCTGCAAAATGCCGGAGATCATCAGTGGGATGGCAAAGACCAGAATTTTTCCGAGAATTGGTCCGTTGCACATATCCAGTTCATACGATTTCTTCATTGCTCCCATCCTTTTCTAAAAAAATAAAGCGTTTGCTATCACGCGTTTTAAAACAATTTTTATTATAGCAAGCTGAATGTAAAATGCAAGAGAAATCTGAAGATTCACATGTATAAAAATCACATAAAATCACTGTGGTTTTTGCGCAAATAAACCAAAGGGCGGAAAAACAAAAATGGATGGAGCTTCATACAGCTCCATCCATAAAAAGGGAAAGGCAAACTTATTTCATCAGAAGGTCGGCGCTGGAAAGCAGGCGCTGCTCGATGGTTTCAATCTGTGTCTTGTCGTTGGTCACGATGGTCAGATAAACCTTGATTTTCGGCTCGGTGCCGGATGGACGGACAATCAGCTTGAGGTTGTTCTCCAAATCATATTCCAGCACGTTGGAGGTCGGCAGCAGAATGTCGGTCTGTCCGCCGGTGCGGAAGTCCCTGCGCTTGGAAATCAGGTAGTCCGAGCAGCACAGAATCTTGTAGCCGCCAAAATCCTTCGGTGGATTTTCGCGCAGTCGCTTCATAATGCCGCTCATCTTGTCCATTCCTTCGGTACCTTCAAAGGTGTAGCCCTTGACCTTGGCAGCATAGACGCCAAAGCGGGAGAAGATGTCGTTGAGCGCGTCAATCAGTGTCTTGCCCTGCTTTTTGTAGTACTCCGCCATCTCGCAGATAATCATGGCGCCGTTGACAGCGTCCTTGTCGCGGACATGACCGCCGGTCATATAGCCGTAGCTTTCCTCAAAGCCCAGCAGGAAGCGGTTTTCTTCGCCCTTCTGCTCCAGCAGGGTGATCTGCTCGCCGATGTATTTAAAGCCGGTGAGCACGTTGATCATCTGGATGCCGTAGCTTTTGGCGACCACGTCTGCCAGCGGGGTGGACACGATGGATTTGACAGCGATCGGGTTTTTGGGCATGGTGCCCTGTGCGATGCGCTGCTTTGCAATATAGTCGAGCATCAGCACGCCGACTTCGTTGCCGGTCGGCAGGATATATTCGCCGTGGTGGTTGACTGCGATGCCGACGCGGTCAGCGTCCGGGTCGGTGGCAAGCACCAGGTCACCGTCGATGCTCTTGCACAGCTGGATGCCCAGTTGCAAGGTGGATTTTTCCTCCGGGTTCGGGTATGGGCAGGTTGGGAAGTTGCCGTCCGGTCGCTCCTGCTCGCGCACAACCTCGATGTCTTCGATGCCGATTCTTCCCAGGATGCAGCGGACCAGCTTGTTGCCGGTGCCGTTGAGCGGGGTGTAAACCACCTTCAGATGGCTTGGCTGTACCGGTGCCTTGCTGACACGCAGCGCAAAGACGCGGTCGAGATACTGGTCGACCAGCTCGTCGGAGATATACTCGATCATGCCGCTGCGCAGACCCTGTTCCAGAGAAATCTTTTTGACACCATCAAAGATGTCGGTTTTGTTGGCAAGCTCCAGCACCTTGGCAGCAGCCTGCGGGTTCAGCTGGCAGCCGTCGTCGCCGTATGCTTTGTAGCCGTTGTACTGGGCTGGGTTGTGGCTGGCAGTGATGACGATGCCGGCGCTGCAATGCAGCTGACGAACGGCAAAGGACAGGGTAGGGGTCGGCATCAGTTCCTTGAAGAGATAAGCCTTGACCCCGTTTGCTGCAAAGACGCGTGCGGTCACGCGGGCAAACAGGTCGCTCTTGATGCGGCTGTCATAAGCGATGGCAACCGATGGATTTTCATATTTTTCGTTGATATAATCCGCCATGCCCTGGGTAGCCAGAGCGACGGTGTAGATGTTCATGCGGTTGGTGCCTACGCCAAGGATGCCGCGCAGACCGGCGGTGCCGAATTCCAGCATTTTTACAAAGCGTTCTTTGATTTCATAGTCGTTTCCTTCGATGTCGACCATTTCTGCAATCAGGTCCGGGTCCTCCAGCTGCTTTGATTTCCAGAGGTTGTATGTATCAAGATAGTTCATGCAAAATCATCCTTTCTGGCGGCGATCGACACAGTTGGAACAACCGCCGTAAAAACTATACAAAATCAATAGAGTCTATTTTTATTCTATGCCTTTTTTGTTCAGAAGTCAACAAAATACAGTCGAAAAAGACTCTTTTTCTGTTAAGATACGGTCAAACAGGACTAATCAAAGAAAAGATTTGCGCAGGAGAGAAACGGCAAAAAAGAAAAGCGATTGATTTTCCTACCGTTATTGTTTATAATAAAAGCAATGAAAAAAGCTTTTCCCATACCCCGGCGGAGGAATCGTTTTTTAAAATAAGGAGGATCTTTATTATGTTAGTTTCTGCAAAAGAAATGCTGGACAAAGCAAAAGCGGGTCACTACGCAGTTGGTCACTTCAACATCAACAACCTGGAGTGGACCAAAGCCATCCTGCTGACCGCTCAGGAAAATAATTCCCCGGTTATCCTGGGTGTTTCCGAGGGTGCAGGCAAGTACATGGGTGGCTACACCACCATCGTCGGCATGGTAAACGGCATGATCGAAGAACTGGGCATCACCGTTCCGGTTGCGCTGCATCTGGACCACGGCAGCTATGAGGCAGCAAAAGAATGTATCGAGAAGGGCTTCTCCTCGGTTATGTTCGACGGCTCCAAATACAGCATCGAAGAGAACGTAGAAAAGACAAAGGAGATCGTTGCACTGGCTCACTCCAAAGGCATCTCGGTCGAGGCTGAGGTCGGCGCAATCGGCGGCGAAGAAGACGGCGTACTGGGCGGCGGCGAAATCGCAGACCCGGATGAGTGTGCAAGCATCTGCGAGCTGGGCGTTGATATGCTGGCAGCAGGCATCGGCAACATCCACGGCGTATATCCTGAAAACTGGGCAGGTCTGCGTCTGGACGTTCTGGCTCAGATTCAGGAAAAGACCGGCACCATGCCTCTGGTTCTGCACGGCGGCACCGGCATTCCTGACGATATGGTCAAGGATGCAATCTCCAAAGGTGTTTCCAAGATCAATGTAAACACCGAATGCCAGATCGTATTCACCGCAGCAGTCCGCAAATACTTTGAGGAAAACATGGACCAGCAGAAGAAGGGCTTCGACCCAAGAAAGGTTCTCAAACCGGGCTTTGAAGCAATCAAAGAAAAGGTAAAAGAGAAGATGGAGCTGTTCGGCTCGATTAACAAAGCATAAGCGGTAAATAGTATCTAAGAGTAAGAGCGGGGAAATTTTCCCTGCTCTTTTCTATCACAGCACAAGGGAGGATAAGCAACTGTGGAATATCAAAACAAAACCATCATCTTAAAAGACGGCAGAACAGCGCTACTGCGCGCCGTTTGCAAAGAGGACGCCGTACCGATGATTGCCTATCTGAAAGCCTGCTATGAGCAGACGCCTTATCTGATGCGGTACCCGGACGAATTTGCAGTCACAGCAGAGCAGGAGGCGGCTTATCTGGAAAGGCAGCTTGCTTCCCCCGATGTGCTGATGATTGTCTGCGAGGTGGAGGGAAAGCTGGCGGGAAACTGTCAGCTTGATTTGAACCGCTGGCGCAAGACCCGACATCGCGGTCAGGTTGCCATCGCCCTGCTGAAGGATTACTGGGGACTGGGCATCGGAACGGCGATGTTTGAAGAGATGATTGAAAAAGCAAGGCAGGAGAAGCTCGAACAGCTGGAGCTGGAGGTCATCGAAGGGAACCGGCGGGCGATGGGACTCTATCATAAAATGGGTTTTGTGTGCGCAGGCGAAAAGCCTAACGCCATCCGTCTGGAGGATGGAAGCTCCTTAAAAGAACTGATGATGGTCAAGGTTTTATAAGCTGACGAAAAAGGTTTTGTCTGGATCGGTTGTGACAGACAAAACCTTTTTGATTTTCTTTTACACAATGACGACAATATCCGAGTGGCTTTGGTTGATTCGTTTGAAAAATCCGTTTATAATAAAGAGAGCATCCTGAAAAACCGGACGGATAAGCCGGTCGACAGCAGCGCACACTAGAGAAGGAAATCGAATCTATGGAGGTGTGCGCATGAGCCACAGTAAAAAGAAAAACAATCACCGGGAGCCAATCGGCGAAGAGCTGCCGGTCGACCAGCCGCAGGAGCAGACGGAGGATTTGGAGGAGCAGACCAGCCAGATCATCCAGTCCGGCTCGGTCACCATGACCGCAGCCAAGCACGTCATCCACTGTCTAACCATCGTCGGTCAGATCGAGGGTCACTATATCCTGCCGCCGCAGAACAAGACCACCAAGTATGAGCACGTTATTCCGCAGCTGGTCGCCATCGAACAGGACCCTTCCATCGAAGGACTGATGATTATTCTCAACACCGTCGGCGGAGATGTCGAGGCGGGACTTGCCATTGCCGAGCTGATTTCCGGCATGAAAAAGCCGACGGTGTCGCTGGTGCTGGGCGGCGGACATTCCATCGGTGTGCCGCTGGCGTGCAGCGCAAAGCAGTCCTTCATCGCGCCTTCCGCCACCATGACGGTGCATCCGGTGCGGATGAACGGTCTGGTGCTGGGCGTTCCGCAGACCCTTTCCTACTTTGACCGGATGCAGGAGCGCATCGTGCGCTTTGTCACCGACAACTCCGGCGTCTCCTCGAAGGATTTTCGCCGGCTGATGATGAACACCGGAGAACTGGTGATGGATGTCGGCACCGTTTTGGACGGAGAAAAGGCGGTGCAGGTGGGACTGATCGACCATTTAGGGGGATTAAGCGAAGCCATCTCCTGCCTGTACCGAATGATTGAGAAAAAAGAAAAGGGAGCAAAATCTGCGGTCCGACCTAAAAAAGGAGGGAGCAGACGATGATCCTTCATTCGGTGACACCGGTTTGGGCGATGCAGCAGATGATGGCAGAGCAGCCGGCACAGCAGCCGACCACCGTTTTGCTTTCGGAAACGGCAGCGCTGCAAGGCAGGGTACAAAACGGACAGCTTTTGGTGGAGCGCATCCTTTCCACCGACCCGCACGACTTTCTGCGTCAGGAACTTTCCCCGGGAAAAACGGTGAAGCTGCCGCAGAAGAACCAAACTTTTTAAATTATCCTTTATAAATATCTTACAAACAGGACAACAGGGAGGCTTGGCAGATTATGGCAACCAAAAAAACATCCTCGCGCACCAAAAGCAAGAGCGCGGCTGCGACCGAACGGGAGCGCAAAAAACGCGAGCTGCATTCCAGGCAGCAGTTTTGGGCGATCGTCGTCTTTGCAGTGGCGGTCTTTATCATGGCGACCACGCTGGTGGAGGGACAGAACGTCTGGAACTGGATTCACAACTTCTTTCTGGGGATGTTTGGATGGAGCGCCTATCTGATTGCTCCCCTGCTGTTCTATGTTTCCATCATGACCGCGCTGGACAAGCCCATCGGTCTGGTCGGGCACAAGGTATGGCAGTCGATGCTGCTGATTTGCCTGCTCAGCGGAGCGACCCAGGTGTTTGGCTCGGGCATCCCCAACGGCAATCTGATTGAAAAGTTCCTCTCGCTCTTTCAAAACGGCGTGGACGGACACGGAGGAGGAGCGGTTTCGGGACTGTTCGGTCTGCCGCTGCTCTACTGGTTTGGTCCCACCGGAGCCAAGGTGACGATGGTCCTGCTGATTTTTGTGGTGCTGATGGTGCTGACCGGCGGGACACTGATCGGGCTGTATCAGTCGGCAAAAAAACCGATGCAGAAGATGGAGGAGGTCTATGTCGCTCATTCGGAGATCCGCAATCAGCAGCGGCAGCTTCGCCAGGAGCAGATGATGGAGGAAGGGCAGGCGCCGACCAAGCCTCGCTTTAACATCAATATCCCGTTAGGCTCGGGCAAACGCGCCGAGCAGGAGGACGGGCTGCAAACCGACAGCTTTTTTAATGCCAAGCGCAAAAAAGAGGAGGAACTGGAGCGGCTGCGGCAGGCGCAGGAGGATACCGAAAAAGGCAGGGCAGCCATGCGGGAAAAGCTGGAGCTGGAACGCGCCGAGCAAAAGCGGCAGGAACAGCAGCGTGCCGAGCAGATTGCTGCCGAGCGTCGGGAGCTGGAGCAGTCGGTGGAGAGCGACAGCTTCTGGAACCCGCCGGAGGAGCCGATGGACGAGCAGGAATCGCAGCTTTCCTCCCCCTATCTGGACGACCTGATCAATCGGGTCGCACCGGCTGCCGGCAGCGGTTATGCGCGGGAGGACCAGGCGGTGCTGCATACCCTAAAATCCAATATGCCAAACACAGGGGTGCGACCGGTGGTGGATTCTGCCGATTTGGATCACCCGTCTCACCTGCATGAAGAAAGGATGGGAGACCCTTGTCAGACCGGACTTTCCTGGGAGCAGACAGAGCCGCTTTTGGAGGAAGAGGACATCGCAGATGGATTTATCTCGATGCAAAACTTCCACTTTGGACAGCAGGTGCAGGAGGATGCAGAGAAATCAGAGACGGACGAGATTTTCCAGCCGGCTGCACCGCAGGGAATGCCTATTGTCGAAGAGGAAGAGCCGGTATTCTTCCAGCCGCAGGAAGAGCCGCAGGAAGAAGAGCCGGTACAGTTTCACCCGGACAACATCCATCTGGAGCCGGAGCCGCCGACTGGCAGCCGCAGGGAGCAGACGCACGAGATTATCCAGGTGTCTGCCGACCGGATAGCGGCAGAGGGAATGGATTTGCAGGGTGCTTCCCATTCGGTCGATGCGCCGCAGCCGGAAGAGGAAGAGCCGGAGTACATCAAACCGCCGATTGAGATTTTGAATGAAATCGAAAAGCCCAACGAGAGCAACCTGCAGGAGGAACTGCGCACCAACGCCGAAAAACTGGTGTCCACCCTGCAAAGCTTCGGCGTGCAGACCCGCATCATCGACATCGCACGCGGACCGGCGGTCACCCGCTATGAATTGCAGCCGTCGGCAGGGGTGAAGATCAGCAAGATTACCAACCTTGCCGATGACATCGCCCTCAACCTTGCCGCCTCGGGCGTCCGCATCGAAGCGCCCATCCCGAACAAGCCTGCGGTGGGCATCGAGGTGCCGAACAAGGTGGTCAGCACCGTTTCCATCCGGGAGATTATCGACTCGCCGGAATTTCAGCAGGCAAAAAGTCCGCTGGCAGTGGCACTGGGCAGAGATATTGCCGGCAAGGTCACCGTAGCGGACCTTGCCAAGATGCCGCACACCCTGATTGCAGGCTCGACCGGCTCGGGTAAATCGGTCTGCATCAACTCGCTGATTGTCAGTATGCTCTACCACTCCACGCCGCAGGAGGTAAAGCTGCTGCTCATCGACCCGAAGATGGTGGAACTTGGCATCTACAACGGCATCCCGCATCTGCTCATCCCGGTGGTCACCGACCCGAAAAAGGCGGCAGGCGCACTTTCGTGGGCGGTCAACGAGATGCTCAACCGCTATCAGCTGTTTAAAGATTACAGCGTGCGGGATATGACCGGCTTTAACCGTGCGGCAGAGAAGAACGGGCTCAAACCGATGCCGCAGATTGTCATCATCATCGACGAGCTTGCCGATTTGATGATGGCAGCGCCGGGCGAGGTGGAGGATTCCATCTGCCGCCTGGCACAGATGGCGCGTGCGGCGGGGATGCACCTGGTCATTGCCACCCAGCGACCGTCGGTGGACGTCATCACCGGTGTCATCAAGGCGAACATCCCTTCCCGCATCGCCTTTGCGGTTTCTTCTCAGATTGACTCGCGCACCATCCTCGACACCAAGAGCGCCAAGGATCTCATCGGACGTGGCGACATGCTCATCAACGACGGCAAGGAGATGCGACGTATCCAGTGTGCCTTCATTGACACGCCTGAGACGGAGCGCATCGTGGACCACATTTCTCGTCAGCCCTATCCGACAGTGCCTTATCTGCTGCCTGAGCCTCCCGCCACGGAGGGTGCAGCTGGGGCTGCTGGAGCTGGAGGTGGCGGAGCGACCGAGCGCGACCCGCTCTTTGAGGAGGTGGCTCGCCACG
>OHHC01000928.1_pt1 | contig 10111 bp, 7 predicted proteins | sample 1606381 | NCBI WGS metagenome assembly OHHC01 (sample SAMEA3879581, study PRJEB24766) | human gut metagenome | biome: human-associated habitat; feature: feces | place: USA | collected 1985/1987 | reverse complement strand
TCATGCCTTCAGAATCTTTCGGCAGGTTGCAGACATAGACGGACCAGGTTCCGTTATCAGCCGGCAGCAGGGACTGTACCTGTTTCAGGAGATTGTCCATGCTGGAATCAGTGTTGTCGGTAAATGTGTTGTTGGAGGAAGGGGAAAGTGTTCCGTTCTGCTGTTCGGATTCTGAAGAGGGTTCAGCGGATTCTGACTGTGCAGGAGATGTTTCTCCGGTGGCTGCCTTGACAGAACTTTCCTGTTCTCTTAATTCATCTAACTGATCTGCCTGACTGATAAGGGTATTTGCATCAGTGGAAATCTCCTCTACGGTTTTGGAGAGTGTCTGTACTTTTTGCTGTAGTGTGACGAGATGGTTCAGTGATAAAAATGAAACAGCTGCCAGTGCAATCACTGCAACAGTCAGTATGCCGATCACTATATAGAGAAAAATAGGTTTTTCATTTGGCTTTTTATTCATTGCGGTTTTCCTTTCGTAATTATTATTGTAATCAGGATTGCGGGAACTGCGAAGCTGCGTAGCAATCCGCAGATATCAAGTCAAGGGCAAAATGCTTTTTGACACTTACATCATCATGATGCAAAGTAGCTGTCAATGCCATTTGCGATTCCCTGTACCATTGTTTTCTGGAATTCTGCGTCATTCATTTTCAGATCGTCATTCTGGCTTGTCATAAATCCCATTTCGAGGATCGTAACAGGAACAGTGCTCCAGTTAATTCCTGTCATCGTGTCAGTGTACTGGATTCCAAGGTTCTGAAAACCTGTTGCAGCACAGTAGGAATCGATGATGCATCGGGATAATCGATCAGACTGTTCAAACAGTTGTGGGATATAAGGGTTATTCTGGGAGGGTGACATGGTCAGTGCCCCTGATGCAGTATGGGAATCATCGCCGTTTGCATGGATGCGGACATAGATTTCTGCGCCCTGTGAAGCAGCATATTGTGCGCGTTCCATGTTGCTGATGGCTGTTTCATTGTCTGTTCGTGTCATGACTACCTGATAGCCTCTCTGTTCCAGTTCATCCTTTAGTTGAAGAGAGACCTCCAGATTGAGCTGGTATTCGGGAACACCGCTGTAGGTTCCCTGAGTTCCGCTGGTACATTTTGCTTTCATTTCAGAAGAACCGGGACCGTTGGGCTCCGGGGCACTCATATCTACGGACTCACTCTGATGCCCTGGATCGATTCCTATTATATGTCCGTCTGTTTCGGCATCGGAGGAGAAAACGCTGGCACTGGAATCAGAAGAGGCACTGGTGCTGTTCTGGCTGAATACAGAAGGCTTTGATGAAGCTTCTTCCGGGATTTCAGCTTTTTCTTTGGTTTTCTTCTGTGTGGCTGTCTGTTGTTTTTGTTTCATGCGATTGATATTTGACTGGACTGTGTCTATGGCGGTAGTGTACTTGTCTACTGCCTGTTTGACTTCGTCGTGTTTTGCAGTGATCTGTTCGGAGATTGTATCGACTTCTTTTTCAGTGGTGAGGATCTGGTGCAGTGTGGTCCTGTTAAAGAAGATCAGGGCTATGATGCACAGGAGTCCTGTCAGAAACAGAAGGATGCTGATCATGCTGGGTTTCTTCATATATTATAGTGTCCTTTCCTGAGTTTATAGAATGTTATAGTGTGTCTGCAAGTTGATTTGCCTGCTTTAGTTGTTATTATAATAAAAGGGAGGGGGAAATGCAATTGTTAGTGAAGGGGACGCGCCGGATAATATTTATTTTGTGTGCGGTTTCGGACGCTAAGAGATACTAAGTCTGCAGAAATCTGCTAAAGGCACACAATATCAATAATTTCTCCCCGCGTCCCTTTTCTATAACATAATCTTAATAACCCCTATTGTTCATAAAATAACAAAAAATTCACAAAATAATATTGACAAACCAAATCAAGAGTGCTATCTTATGAGCATAAGGTGTTAGCACTCCTAAAACATGAGTGCTAACAAACCAAAAACAACCGGTGAAGGTTCAGGAACAGGAGACGGGAAAATGGCAGACGAGAATATGGAATTGGATGAAAGAAAAGTAAAAATTCTGGATGCAGTTATCCGTAATTATCTTGCAACCGGTGAACCTGTGGGATCACGAACCATTTCAAAATATACGGATCTGAATTTAAGTTCTGCAACCATCCGCAATGAGATGGCAGATCTTGAAGAACTTGGTTATATCGTGCAGCCACATACATCAGCAGGAAGAATTCCTTCAGACAAAGGCTATCGGTTTTATGTGGATCATCTGATGCAGGAAAAAGACCGGGAAGTCAAAGAAATGAAGGACTTCGTAATAGAAAAAACCCAGAAGATGGATGAGGTATTAAAAAAGGTTGCAAAGATGCTTGCAAACAACACCAATTATGCGACAATTGTTTCCGCACCGACTTACAGTGGAAACAAAGTAAAGTTTATGCAGCTGTCCAATGTAGATGAGAAACATATACTGGCAGTTATCGTAATGAACAGCAACATGGTAAAGAATCAGATGATCGACGTGGAAGAACCGCTCGACAACGAAACGTTACTGAAACTGAACATTCTGCTGAATACAGCATTGAATGGGCTGTCACTGCAGGAAATCAATCTGGGAACGATTTCCAAACTGAAAGAGCAGGCAGGCGTGCACAGTGAGATTGTTTCCCATGTGCTGGATGCACTGGGACAGACACTGAGTGAAAACGAGGATCTGCAGATCTACACAAGCGGTGCAACCAATATTTTGAAATATCCGGAACTTTCTGATTCAGAGAGTGCGGCAGGTCTTCTTTCCACATTTGAGGAAAAAGATGAGCTGGTAAATCTGGTAACGGAATCCCTTTCTGAGGGGGAGCGCAAAGGAAATGAAATACAGGTTTATATCGGAAATGAAGCTCCGGTACAGACCATGAAAGATTGCAGTGTCGTTACCGCAACTTATGATCTGGGGGAGGGCGTCAAAGGAACGATCGGAATTGTTGGTCCGAAACGGATGGATTACGAGAATGTTGTTGACAACCTCAAAAACTTAAAGTCCCAGTTAGACGGTATTTTTGATAAAGAAAAAGGGCAATCCTAGAAAGGTGGTAAACATGGCAGAGAACAAAAAAGTCATGGAAGAAGAGGCAGTAGATACAAAAGAAACCAAGGCCGAACAGACATGTGAAGAAACAAAGGACACAAAGGAGACGGCGGCAGAGGAAACAAAAGAAACTGCAGCCGAAGAAAAGGATACAAAGAAAGAAGAGAAATCCGAAAAGAAGGGTGCCTTTGGAAAGAAAAAGAAAGATAAAAAAGACGAACAGATCGAAGATTTAAACGACCGTCTGAAACGTCAGATGGCAGAGTTTGATAATTTCCGTAAACGTACGGAAAAAGAAAAAGCGCAGATGTTTGACATGGGAGCAAGAACAATCATTGAAAAGATTCTCCCGGTTATCGACAATTTCGAGCGTGGGCTTGCAGCTGTACCAGAGGAACAAAAGGATGATGCTTTTGTTATCGGTATGGATAAAGTATATAAGCAGATGCTGACAGAATTAGATGCCATCGGGGTGAAACCGATTGAGGCATTGGGAAAGGAATTTGATCCGGATCTCCATAATGCAGTTATGCAGGTGGAAAGCGAAGAGTATGAACCGGGAACAGTTGCCCAGGAATTACAAAAAGGTTACACCTACAAGGACAATGTGGTCCGCCACAGTATGGTCGCTGTAGTCAGCGAATAAAGGTATTTCCTATTCCGCATGGAGTAGTAAATCATAAATTAGCAAAACAATTTTATTTGATCATAATTTTAGCAGGAGGAAAAGAAAATGGGCAAGATCATTGGTATTGACTTAGGAACAACCAACAGCTGTGTAGCTGTTATGGAAGGTGGAAAACCTACCGTTATTGCAAACCAGGAAGGTGCAAGAACAACACCATCCGTTGTAGCATTTACAAAGACAGGAGAGCGTCTCATCGGTGAGCCGGCAAAGCGTCAGGCTGTTACAAACGCTGAGAAGACGATTTCTTCCATTAAGAGACATATGGGTACGGATTATAAAGTAGCCATTGATGACAAACAGTACAGTCCACAGCAGATTTCCGCCATGGTACTTCAGAAATTAAAGGCTGATGCAGAAGGATACCTTGGAGAAAAGGTTACAGAAGCTGTTATTACAGTTCCTGCATATTTCAACGATGCACAGCGTCAGGCAACCAAGGATGCCGGAAAGATTGCAGGTCTGGATGTAAAGCGTATCATCAACGAGCCTACTGCAGCAGCACTTGCATATGGCCTTGATAATGAAAAAGAACAAAAGATCATGGTATATGACCTTGGTGGTGGTACATTTGATGTATCTATCATTGAGATCGGTGACGGTGTCATCGAAGTATTATCTACCAACGGTGATACACATCTTGGTGGTGATGATTTTGATAACAAGATCACACAGTGGATGATCGATGAGTTTAAGAAGGCAGAGGGTGTTGATCTTTCTACAGACAAGATGGCACTCCAGAGATTAAAGGAAGCTGCTGAGAAGGCAAAGAAGGAGCTGTCTTCAGCTACTACTACAAACATCAACCTTCCATTCATCACAGCTACAGCAGAGGGACCAAAGCATTTCGACATGACTCTTACAAGAGCAAAATTCGATGAGCTGACACATGACCTCGTAGAGAGAACAGCAATCCCAGTACAGAACGCTATGAAGGATGCAGGCGTTACAAATGCAGACCTTGGACAGGTATTACTTGTAGGTGGTTCTACACGTATTCCGGCCGTACAGGACAAGGTAAAGCAGATGACAGGAAAAGAGCCAAGCAAGTCTCTTAACCCTGATGAGTGTGTAGCAATCGGTGCTTCTATCCAGGGTGGTAAGCTTGCAGGAGATGCCGGTGCCGGCGAAGTACTTCTCCTTGATGTTACTCCACTTTCTCTTTCAATCGAGACAATGGGTGGTGTTGCTACAAGACTTATCGAGAGAAATACAACTATTCCTACAAGAAAGAGCCAGATATTCTCTACAGCCGCTGATAACCAGACAGCCGTTGATATCAACGTAGTACAGGGTGAGAGACAGTTCGCCCGCGATAATAAATCACTCGGACAGTTCAGACTTGATGGTATCCCACCAGCACGTCGTGGAGTTCCACAGATTGAGGTTACATTCGATATCGATGCAAATGGTATCGTAAATGTGTCTGCAAAGGATCTTGGAACAGGAAAAGAGCAGCACATCACAATCACAGCAGGATCTAATATGTCTGATGATGAGATTGATAAGGCTGTTAAAGAGGCTGCTGAGTTTGAGGCACAGGATAAGAAGAGAAAAGAAGCAATCGATGCAAGAAATGATGCTGAGAGCTTTGTATTCCAGACAGAGGATGCATTAAAGCAGGTTGGAGATTCTGTTGATGCCGCTGATAAGTCAGCAGTTGAGGCTGATATCGCAGCAGTTAAGTCATTCCTTGATGCACATAAAGAGGCTGAGGCTATGACAGAGGCTGATGTTGCAGAGCTTAAGGCAGCACAGGAGAAGCTCACACAGAGTGCTCAGAAGGTATTTGCAAAGATGTATGAGCAGGCTCAGGCAGCGCAGGGAGCAGCAGGAGCAGCAGGAGCAGGACCTGACATGAATGCAGGAGCAGCAGGAGCAGGACCTGATATGAATGCAGGCGCTTCAAACGGTGCAGATGATGATGTCATCGACGCAGATTTCAAGGAAGTATAATTAAACAGATGCTGCCATAATGATATGAGGATTAATGACCTGTAATTCGGGTTATCAATCAAAGCATCATAATGGCTGCGTAAGTAAAATTACTCGCAAGGTTGGCCGCTTGGCCGGCCTTGCGAATTAGTTGTATAATAAAAGGAATTTTCAATTATGGCAGAAAAAAGAGATTATTATGAGGTATTAGGAGTATCTAAGACCGCTACAGATGCAGAGATTAAAAAAGCCTTCAGACAGCAGGCAAAGAAATATCATCCTGACATTCATCCGGGTGATAAAGAGTGTGAGGAAAAGTTTAAGGAGGCTCAGGAGGCCTATGCCGTATTGTCTGATCCGGATAAGAGACGCCAGTATGATCAGTTTGGTCATGCAGCATTTGATGGCACAGGCGGCGGAGCCGGTGGCTTTGATTTCTCAGGCATGGATATGGGGGATATTTTTGGTGACATTTTCGGAGATTTCTTCGGAGGTGGAAGAAGCAGTGGCAGAAGAAATGGTCCTGCACAGGGTGCAAATGTCCGTCTCAGTGTAAGAATTTCTTTTGAGGAAGCTATATTTGGCTGCACAAAGGAGCTTGAATTCAACTATAAGGAGACATGCTCTACCTGTGGCGGCAACGGAGCTAAGCCGGGCACATCTCCTGAGACATGTACCCAGTGTAATGGTACAGGTAAGGTTGTCAGACAGAGTCAGTCTCTGTTTGGAGTAGTGCAGAATGTCACAACATGTCCATCCTGCGGTGGTTCGGGCAAGGTAGTAAAGGATAAGTGTCCTACATGTCACGGTACAGGCTACAATACCAAGAAGGTCAGAAAGACTGTTGAGATTCCAGCCGGTATAGATAATGGACAGTGTGTCAGAATACGTGAATACGGCGAGCCGGGCATAAATGGCGGACCGCGTGGAGATCTTCTTGTTGAAGTTATTGTTTCAGGCAGCAGGGATTTTGAACGTCAGGATGTTAATATCTTTTCAAAGGCATCCATCTCGTATGCTATTGCAGCCTTAGGCGGAGATATAAGGATCAAGACTGTTGATGGAGATATTATATACACAGTTGCACCGGGTACACAGACAGGTACACGTATCCGCTTAAAGGGCAAGGGTGTTCCTTCAACAAGAAATAAAGCAATAAGAGGTGACCATTATGTCACACTTGTTGTCAATACGCCTACAGGTCTGTCTAAGGAAGCTAAGGAGGCTCTTAAGAAGTTTGATGAGCTTTCAGGCGGTTCTCTGACCAAGGAGGGCGGAGCTTCTACTGATTCTAAAAAGAAAAAAGGATTTATGGATAAGCTCAAGGAGTCTTTGGACGATCTGTAAATAGATGATCTGTAATAGATGTCCTCTATATATGTCCCGCCATGTGTGGCGGGGCATTTTTTAGGCTATTTTTACGTATAAAAAAATGGGGCTTTTATACAGCACATTTTTATGGTATTATATGAGATAAGTTGTGGAGGCAGTCGTATGACTGCCTTGTAAAATGTACGGAAATGTTTTGAAATAAAACTGTATTTATACTATATATCTATTTTATTAAGAGAGGATTTTTATATGAAGTGGAAGAAATACACGATTGAGACAACAACCGCGGCTGAGGATTTTATGAGCAGCATGCTTATGGAGCTTGGTATCGAGGGGATCGAGATTGAGGACAATATTCCCCTGACCAAAGAGGATCAGGCGGATATGTTTATTGATTTTCTGCCGGAGCTGCCTCCGGATGAGGGCATAAGCCATGTCAGCTTTTATATTGAGGATGATGGCAGTGACCAGTCAGATATGCTTAGAAAGGTAAAGCTTGGACTTGAGGATTTAAGAGATACTGTTGATGTGGGAAGCGGTGTAATTTCGTCATCTGAGACAGAGGATCTCGACTGGATTAATAACTGGAAGAAGTACTTTTCATCATTTACAATCGGTGATATATTGATTAAGCCTACATGGGAAGAGGTAAAGCCTGAGGATGCGGATAAATTTATGATAGAAATTGATCCGGGAATCTCCTTTGGTACAGGAAAGCACGAGACAACACAGCTTTGTATCAAGCAGCTTATCAAGTATATTGAGGGCGCAAAGGAAGCACCTACAGTGCTTGATGTGGGCTGTGGAAGCGGAATCCTTTCAATTGTAGCTTTAAAGCTTGGTGCAAAGGAGGTTGTAGGTACTGACCTTGATGCTGACTGCATGATTTCTACGCATGACAATATGCAGGTCAATCATCTGGATAAGAAGCTTGGCACGTTTTATGTCGGTAATCTCATTGATGATACAGAGCTTCAAAAGAAGGTCGGTACCGAAAAATATGATATCGTTGTTGCAAATATCCTTGCTGATGTCATCATTCCTATGGCACCTGTTATTCCTGACAGGTTAAAGGAAGGCGGATATTTCATCACATCGGGAATCATAGATTTCAAGGAAAATGAAGTTAAAGAGGCTATCGAAGCAGCGGGGCTTAAGGTGATAGAAATCAATCATCAGGGCGAATGGGTCAATATCACTGCGCAGAAGCAGGCTAAATAGTTTGGTGGATTATGTATCAGTTTTTTGTAGAGGAAGAGCAGGTTCATTCTGACAGCATCTCAATCACCGGAGGTGACGTAAATCACATAAAGAATGTACTGCGCATGAAAAACGGGGAAAAAATAAGAGTAAGCTCAAAATCCGGACAGGCATATTTCTGTCACATATCATCGATTCTGGATGATGAGGTCATCGCAGCTATTGACAGTGCAGATGAGACAGGCACAGAGCTTGACAATCACATCGTGCTGTATCAGGGGCTGCCAAAGGGCGATAAGATGGAGCTTATTATTCAAAAGGCTGTGGAGCTTGGTGTATCTGAGATAGTACCGGTTGCCATGAAAAACTGTGTGGTAAAGCTGGATGAAAAAAAGGCATTAAAAAAGCTGCAGAGATGGCAGGCTATCGCTGAGAGCGCAGCAAAGCAGTCAAAGCGCACTGTGATCCCCACTGTGAAGCAGCCGGTTACATACAGGGAAGCTTTGAAAATCGCTTCAGAGCTTGACATCACGCTGGTGCCATATGAGAATGAGCGTGGCATGGATGCGACAAGAGAGATAATGGGGCAGCTTAAGGCTGGTCAGACTATCGGTGTTGTCGTGGGGCCTGAGGGCGGCTTTGCACCGGAGGAGATAGCACTTGTGGATGAGCATGCCACAATGCACAGAATAAGCTTGGGACGCAGGATTTTACGCACGGAGACAGCAGGACTTGCTGCACTTGCCATGCTTGTATACAATTTAGATGTATAGACAGTAGAGATATTTAACAGTTAAGAAGTAGAAGTTAGGAGCAAAAATGGAAGCATATTTGGATAATTCTGCCACAACCAGATGCTCAAAAGCAGCGGCAGATATGGTTTATAAGCTGCTTACAGAGGATTACGGTAATCCTTCATCACTTCATATGAAGGGCGTTGAGGCAGAAAATTATATTAATGATGCTAAGAAAAAGATTGCAAAGACACTCAGGGTGCAGGACAAGGAGATACTATTTACATCCGGCGGCACAGAGTCGAATAATACTGCAATAATAGGTGCTGCAATGGCCAATAAGCGTGCAGGAAGGCATATAATCACATCTTCTGTAGAGCATGCATCGGTTTTGTCTGTGATGCAGTTTCTGGAGGAGCAGGGCTTTGAAATCACATATCTGCCTGTAAATCATGACGGCGTGATAAGTGTTGAAGAGCTGAAAAATGCTGTAAGGGAGGATACAATTCTTGTATCGCTTATGCATGTAAACAATGAGATTGGCGCAGTCATGCCGATTGAGGAGGCGGGAGCAGCTATAAAAGAGAAAAATCCTGCCGCACTTTTTCATGTGGATGCCATTCAGTCCTACGGCAAGCTTGAAATCAGACCAAAGCGCATGAATATAGACATGCTTTCAGTCAGTGGACACAAGATTCACGGACCGAAGGGCAGCGGATTTTTATATATAAAGGACAAGACTAAAATCAAGCCGATTATATACGGAGGCGGCCAGCAGAAGGGCATGCGCTCAGGTACGGAAAATGTTCCTGCATATGCAGGTCTTGGAGTGGCAGCAGAGGAAATTTACACGGATTTTGATAAAAAAATAGCACATATGTATGAGCTTAGGGATCATTTTATAGAGTCAGTACAGTGTATTGACGGAGTATCGGTAAACGGACGCACGGACCATACAAATGCCCCTCATGTGGTAAGCGTGAGCGTAGATGGTGTGAGAGCGGAGGTTATGCTTCATACTCTTGAGGACAGGCAGATATATGTGTCTGCAGGAAGTGCCTGCTCATCAAACAAATCGGCAATCAGTTCAACACTAAAGAGCATAGGGCTTAAGCCGTCACTTTTGGATTCCACAATCAGATTCAGCTTTTGCGTGAATAC
>OHHC01000926.1_pt1 | contig 10113 bp, 23 predicted proteins | sample 1606381 | NCBI WGS metagenome assembly OHHC01 (sample SAMEA3879581, study PRJEB24766) | human gut metagenome | biome: human-associated habitat; feature: feces | place: USA | collected 1985/1987 | reverse complement strand
GGTGGTCGGCGTCGAGGCTTCCTGCATCCGGCATTTTTTCAATGTTCCCTGCAAAGATTTTTTTGCATCGGGGATCGGTTTCCTTCCCATAATTTCACTCAAAAAGTTTTCAGATTTTGGACGTGTGTGCAGAAGATTGTGGGGGCGGTTGTGTCGCGGCCACCCTGTCGTGATTCCGACCCCCTACCCTTCCACACTATGTTTCAATATTTTATCGCGTTAACTCATAGTTTTTGCTCGTGAAGGTTTGTGTCAATTTATGACACAATACAATATCATATATATCACGGAAGTAATTATATATACACACCGCACCGCCCGACGCGCTGGAACTGTTTTATCGCTTTTTCCACCAGTTTCGACGGCGAGTTGCGAAGCAGCATTCGGGCGTGTACTTCCTGCGCATAAATACGTGTCGTGTTCGTCGTCGTGTGGCCGAGCATATCGCGTACGGTCTCAAGGTCGGCCCCGGCCTCAACCATCATCGAAGCGCATGTGTGGCGTAACGAATGCGCCGTTATATCGGGCCGGTTGATCCCTATTGCCGCCAGTCGTTCGTGCACGATCTGGCTGATCGAGGTGCGCAACAACCGCTGCGGCACCTTTCGGTTCTCGCCGACGAACAACGCTTCGCCCGGCTTCAAATCCCGATCTGCGATATAATCCGTGAACAATTCGACGATGCTGTCCGGCAAAGCCATCGCTTCGACCTTCTCATGTCGTCCCTTACGCTGAATATACAGGATCGGGATGCCATCTTCCGTGCGGTCGAAATCTTCTATGTTGATCCGCTCGACCTCGCAGGTACGAAGCGCCAACAGCAACATCAGTGCGATCATCAGTTTGTCGCGTTTGCCCTTCCTGGTCGTCACGTCGATAGAATCCAACAGGCGTGCAGCATCGGCAGCAATAAGCCGTCCCTTGCGATGCCCTTTGTAACGCACAGAGGAACGTATACCATCGCCGATGCTGTCATAGTACCCGCGCTGCTTGCAGTATTTATAGAACAACCGCACCGCCGTCACGTAGCTGTCGACAGTCAGCGCCGTTTTCCCCTGTGCTTCCAAATCCTGTTTGTAGCTGAGCAGATCGACGCGGCGCGGCATCCGAGGATCGCACCCTCGGCCATGCAGCCAGCGGAACCATAACTGTACCTTCGCACCATAGCTTCTGCGGGTCGTAGCCATTACATCTATGTTCGCCAACCATTCGGCGATGACCTGGTTAATCGTTGCACTTGTTTTCATTGTCTTGATTTGTGAGCCTCGATACCGCTCTTCCGGTTATGGCATTTGTCGCAAAGGCTTTGCAGGTTGTCCATATCCATAGCTGCGCCCCCTTCGTTAATCGGTACAATATGGTCGACCACCGTGGCCGGGGTAACAAGACCGCGCCGTTTGCACTCCTCGCAAAGCGGATCCGCGTCGAGTTTTTGAAGCCGGCGCCGCCGCCATCGGGTCGACCGATAGAATTCGCCGTTATCGTGCAGACGTCGGCCTTGTGTGATCCTCGGCGGAAGATAGCCGCGCCGGGTCGGCTTGGGGATGGTTGGCATAGTTATTACTATTTCAAGTTGTTCAACTGTTGTCTCAAATCCGCAATCTCTTCGGTATGGACAGCCATATACGCCTTGCCGAACAGCGAGATTAGCAGCCGTTTGACCCAGCATCAGGCAATCTCATGGGACTCATCCTTTTTGGTGCACGCAGTCATCCCGAACCACGATTGTTTGAAGATTAAATGTAATGTTAGCATGCCATCTTCTATTTTGGATTTTCGTTCTGATAAATAGTTTTTTCCATGGGCTCATTATGCTTTGTCGTTTCCTGAAATTATCCTATATTTGCCACTAATTAAAACTTACTATACGGTATGGCTTATTATAAAGATTTATATTGCCGGGAGTGCAAGAAAATCACACAGCATTCTGTTGTTGAAAATAATATCGGCGGTCTTAGCATCGAACATTGTTTGGAATGCGGTAAAGAAATCCATATTGAAAATGGAAAAGAGTTAAAACCCAGCCCATCAAAAGAGTGGTTTGGCACAGCAACAACCCGGAGATAAATCCTCGTGCTTGAAGTGGGCGCACGCACCGCATGCCGTCGTTCCATTTTCGGTCTGCTTATTCCTATTCAGCCAAAATATCCGCGATGCATTCGGAGCACAACAGCACCTCGTCGCGGGTGATGGTATATCCGTCGCAATCCGGACAGCCTACATTTTCGCAGTTATCGCACACTTGAAGTTCCATCCCACATTTGGGGCAATTTTTAATTTCATCCATTGCTATTCTTGTTTTAGGTTGTTCACTCTGTCGATCTTGGCGGCGATCTCAATTCCGAAGAGATGAACCGACAATTTATAGCTACTTGGGCTGAACCAAAATTTACTCAGGCCGAGCAGTATAAAATGACCGCAGCCCGGATTCCTCCATCTGTTTACGACATGTATTCGCAGTCGTACATGCTGTGCTTTCATTTATACAAATTGTTTATCCTATCTATTTCGGCGGCGATAAGGGCGCCGGCCTCGGCAAGAGCTTCCAAGCCAGCGTGTGGGTTCCCTATAATACTACATACCTCAGCATGACGCACATTGCCGATAATTCGTTCAACCTTCATATCTCGGCCTTTCCTAATTCTTTTCCTCGCTTTAGCGATGATTTCGACACCTGTTTTCATGGGATTCTATTTCTTTTTTGAGTTCCTCGATTGATTTTCTGAGCCGTTCGTGTATTTCCACGGCGCGATACATAAGCCAAACAGTAACGATTCCGAGGATTGAAAGCAACGCCCACGCTATAATTTCATTTCTCATACAGATTCCGTTCTAAGTCGTGAACGCTGACGGCCAGTCCGACGGGGATCAGACCGCGGTAGTCAAAGTGAAGGCGGTGGAGGAGGTCATACATTTCATGCTGGTTGAATATAACGTAGCCCGTAGAAAATTCACAATACGACAAGCTATGAACAAATGACTTTTCTTCTTCCAACCAGCGGAAATAGTCCATCGCTTCAGGAGAAAACGCACAACGGCCATCTGAATGCAGTTCCCATTGGTATATTTTCGATTCGCCCAACAAATTCGCCAACTCCACAATCGGCACAAACAATTTTCCGCCGTTGTAGTCTTTATCCGTGATCTCCACGTACAGGTCGGACATCGGCCGAAGGACGGGTTTATACCCCGCGAGCGAGATCCCGTGATGGGCTATAAATTCAACGTCTATCCAACAAATTGCGCCCGTAGGATGTTGCCCAAGCAGGGGATGATCCAAATACCCCGCAATGTCGGTGAGTGTTAATTCGCGTTTCATATATCTATGGTTATTTCCTCTGTTCTTGTTGATATGCTAATGAATTCGACGCCTGATGGTTCTGCCGTGCCAAACGTATTCCCGAATTGGTAGTCAATTTTTATATCATAATCTTCGCAGCCATGCTCTATGGCCCAGTCGTAAAGCTCTTTCGGTGTCATTGCCTTATTTTTTGGGTAAATTATTATATCCGTTGGAGAACATCCAAATTCCCGCAACAGTAAAAATAACGTGCAGCGCAAACATCCACCAATTCGCCACCGAGTAGTCGTGTTGCGCTAAGTTTCCCGCAATAATGACGATCAACAGTCCGCCTATTGTATGAAATGATGCTTTTGTCATTGTTCTAATAATTTAGGATCATCGTGGATATTGCCAATTACTTCGCAACACTGAGCCAGCCATGCTACGGTTTGCGAATCAGCAATAGGAGAATACGGGTATACTGGCGCTCTGTGGTCATATCCAAACGACACCGGATTGTCCTCAGAAGCTAAGCCCCCGGGAACCCGAAATACGGATCGAACAACTCCGCGGTTATCTTTGAATACGTCTCCCTCCCAAATCTCCTTTCCATTCTTGTCTTTCAGCCCGGTGTACTCGCCGACGGTGGCGGGATCAACCACTACTGAAAACCTTTGAGGATCGTACTGAATTCTGTAATGCTCATTGACATCTTGGGTTAACAATCCGTACACCCAAGCTCCGTCTTTCAGGCGTTGCCTCTGAATTTAATCTCTATCATCTTCTATTTTGTTTTAACTCCCTGACGCGGCGCAGGATGTAGTCGCATTTTTCGTCCTCGTATAGCATGATTGCTTTCAATACATTACCAAATGATTGATACATGCATTCCGGGGAAGGAACATTTTTCCTTGCCTCCTTCCGCAACCGTTTTAGTAGTTTGGCTTTCATAGCTCTCCCCGTTAATGAATCTCACGCCAGCCGATAATTTCATCACGGCCAAGTGAATAATTTTCAATAACCCATCGCTCTATTTTACTGCTATAAGAGGCAACGTCGTAAATTCTTGTAGTGATCTTTACGAGCACAGCCCATTCGTGCTCCGGAACGCTTTCTTTCGGATCGTGCCAGCGCGTCAGTTCCTCGTGCACATGCTCGGCACCTAAAAGGTAGGCATTCCGAACGTCTACTATATCATATCCTCCTTGTTGCGCATTCTCCCGACAGTACGCATCTGCCATTTCCTCAATCGTTTCCATCTTCGTTCAGTTTTCGGGTGTTAACCCCGCGCCCTTTCAATGGCGCGGGAATGATTAAACTGTGAAACTATTTCTTGAAAGCGGAAACCGGACGCACGGCGCTTATGCCATACTTGGAGTTGCCCATGTAGCCCGTGTTGCCGCCGTAGACGAACGCGAGGTTGGAATTGTACTCCGGATCGGGGTCGGCCTCGCTCGTCCAGTAGACGTTTGTAGCGGGCTTGCCGCCGATCTTCTTAAACGCTTCGTCGAGGCCCCGGAACCGGGCGTCGTACATTTCTATTGCCTCGTGACGGGTTGCGCAGCGAAAGCCCTCGCGGTATTCGGCAGCGGCTTTCTGTGCGCCCTCGAAATTGAATTCGCCCGGCAGGTCTTCTTTAGCGATTTCGAGCATACCGGAATCGGTTACCAGTACGACCGTCTGTGCTGTGGTCGGGTCTTCGCGTTTCGTCCACTCGTCGAGCGGGTGCAGTTCGCGGTTTTCGTCGGGAATGTAAATCCCGTTTTCGATGTTGTTTTTCATTATTCAGTCAGTTCTTGGATAATATAATTCATGTAATAGCAGCTATGTTCGCCGCATTGAGTTGCCGTATTTGCACAAGTATTGTCTTTCAAATTTCGAAAGAAGCAGACTTTTCTATGTGCCTCTATTGCCTTCTCGCGCATTCGTTCCTCGGCTTCCAGCTCGGCAAGTTCGAGAGCTGTATATGCTGTCGAAGCATCGACCATCCGATCTCCGTTGTGCATTTGAATAACACCGTTATCAATAAATTGCTTTGCTTTTTCGCTTTTCATGGTTGGTAGTTTTATAGGTTCAACTCATGTTTAGTAGACACAAGCAGGATGATTGTTTCGACAAGGGCGTTAATAATACTAACATCGTTAGCGATAAAACGATCGTAGTCGACAACCCACTCGATGCCATTCTCGCCCATATATCGCCTCATGCGAAAATTACCGTCAGATGGGTCTTGACATGAAATTTTAGGAGGCAATAGCCCCAGCAGGTCGGCCCCCGTGAAAGCTGGTATATCTCGCTCGTCCGGGCAACAGTACCCAATTTTTGTAGTAAGATGGTATTCGTTTGTGTCCATAGGAGCCAACCACACCATACTCGCCTTATCCGCGGGCACTCCCAACTTGATCAGCCGCTTCGACTGTTCGATGCTCGTTACTTGGTCTTTCATCTTCTATAGTTTTTAAATTCAACACTTTTGAAAATAGCTTTGTGATTGCACCAACGCGCCAACCGTTTCTGCTCATTTGTCGGCTCGATGTTATTATCGAAATCCCGGTAAGGCTGGGCAAATGGGCAGACTTTCAGCTTGCGTAGGGCGTTGATTCGCTCCAATGATTCATCGACATCTTGTATCAGGCAGTAGACGAAAATGCGATATGGCTTGATGCCTCGGCGCCCCAACTCTTTGACACATTTTGTAACTGCCTCCAGTTGGGACATCCGGTCGCAGGCAAACCGAATGTACAGAATCCACTTTACCCTTGCCAACAGATCGAAGACATAAGGATCATCGCAGGCCCGCCGGGCATCCAGCCCTTGATTGAAGTCAACCGCGATGCCCATGCGGATTATCTCCTCGATCTGTTCCAACCCAAAGTCCGATGCCAGCACGTTGTTATCGAGCAATACAGCCCGGCGCTTGTCGCCGATAAACTCCCGGAACGGAGACGCCGGCCGGATTCCTCCCTCTTTGTGCGGAACAATGCACCACGGACAGCGGTTCGGGCAGCCGCGGGTCAGAAAACCGTAGGCTTCGTTCACTCCGTACAGCGAATAATCCGGGCAAATATGCTCGATCTCCTCCGGCAACACCGTCGTATAGTCCCGGAATCCCGTGCCGCCCCGGATCACCTCGCAATGATAGATGTCATCGCAATCGGGCGTGAAGGTGAAAACCTTCGACATGTAAACCCGGTCGTAGCGACCGAACATCGGGTCGGCGAACTCCACCGAATCACCTTGCGATTTATGCCACGCTGACAGTTTCATCAGAGCGAGGTTCGGGAAATTATGCCCGTCTATGTCTACCAAGCCTATTCGCATAATCCGTAATAGCTCATGCAGCTGGTCGCCGTGTCGTCGTCGAACAAACTGCCCGTGGCGTTCTGCCATTTGACATAGCGCACAACATCGTAGATGTCGGGGTACTTGTTACCGCTGGTGATCGCGTGGGCAGGTATTTTGTCCGGGCCGAAAAATTCTGAACGCAACCGGTCACCGCATTGTAATTCCTGCTCAATCTTGGCAATGTAGTCGATCCGCTCTGGAGCCTGCCGGGCAATATTGAGGATATCCCGCTGATTCGCCATCACGCACGGCCAGCAGCCGACACGCTTGTAGGCCATCCGGTAAAGCGGGTTCGGCTCCAAACCTGCGTCGAGGATGTAATCGATCACCTGCTGCGCCGACCAGTCGAACACGGGCCGTAACAGATCGTCGGCGAACTGCGCCCGAAATGCCCGTACCTCCTTACCCCGGTAGGTGTGCTTCTTCGGTTTGCCCGCTTTGTCGTAGCCGTAAGGCTCGAAATAGTACTTGAAGTACGTACATTGCGCCGACATCTTAGCTCGCGCAGGGGATTCCGCACCTCTGATGCCCTGAATCATCAGCATATTATCCTGAACCTTGTCCAGTACGTAGTCGATGCAGGGCTTCGTCTTCAATTCCTCCGTGCAGAACCGCGCCCGCGTCGAAGGCCAACGCTTCTTCTGCCGCGCGAGATCGACCATCCCGTCGTATTTCTTCGACTTGAGTGTCACCAAATCCAAGTGGAGTTTATCCGCGATCCGGTTGATGTACTCGTAGGTCAGCGGATGCTCCCAGCCCGTATCGCAAAATACGGTCGTGAAATTCTTGGTGATATGCTCGCGTGTCCACAATAGCGCCGCAAGGCTGTCTTTTCCACCCGAAAAGGTTACTATGATTTTCATTCTTATCGTTCGTTTAAGGTTAACTGAGGGAACTGGGGACGCGGGGCGTCATTATAGCGGCTTGCGACGCTATCGTAATCGGCTATCCGAATGTACGTGTCCCGCGCGGTGTCGCCGCGAAGAATTATTCCATCGGCCACGAGTTTATCCACGATCCGCTTAAAGCCTTCGGGTGTCAGAACCTGCGAAACGTGAAGGTAGATTCTGTCGCCGATCAGCAGCGCATGGTCGGGCTCTATCCGGGCAGCGCGTTTGCGCGCCTGGATGTCGTAGACAACACGCAAAACCATTTGTATCGGCGTGGGTTGTTTCGTACGCTTGAACATAGCTATTCTCGTTTGTCCTTTCGGCCGTTTATCTCCCAATCCTGACGCAGCCATATCCTCAGCGTCCGGTGGACGGAGGCAACCGTTTTTTCGATGCCTTTCTTGTTGGCCATAGCCTCCACCGTACGCATCAAATCGCCGGGCTTATAGTGCCCGACCAAATCGCGGGATTGCCACGTTATCAGGGGCGCGTCTATCTTCATCTGCAAGTCGGGGTAATACATCCATACCATGACGAGGAACTGGTATTCCTTCCCGAGGGACTTCCACACCTCCGACGATTTGTCCCAGCATCCGGCCCGCCACAGCTCGCGGTGGATGCGCCGGGCATCCTCGCGCGTATCCGCACGTGCGCACGCGATTTTAAAGTCACTTACCAACTGTGATATAGTGCTTTCTCTATCCTGTATCTCCCCTGTATTACTATACTTTATTTCTGATAGCGTTTCATCCGGTGTTTCACAGGCTGTTTCAAAAGGTGTTGCATCGGTTGTTTCATTTGCCACGCCATCCAAATCCCATTTGCCATAATCACAAATAGTTATAAGCGTCCTGCCTGTTTCGACAGCCGTTTCAATCTGTATTCGGATGTTGTTTCTATTGCTGTTTCTCAGCGACTGTAAATACCGGTACACCGTCGCGGCACTCCACCCCCACCGGTCGGCCAGGAAACGCATCGTCGTAAGCAGTTGGCCGCGTTGCAACACCACGTCCCGTGTCGCACAGTGAACCACCCGCCCGTCGACATAGGCCGCCATCTGCAGCAGGTCGACCTGCGCCTCGATCTTGCCGAAAACGCGGCGTTCTTTCCACTCGTCCGAATTGAACAGGTCGCGCGGTATTTTCAGGTATCCGGCCATGTTATCTATCCCCTACGACTACATGAAGGCACGTATACCCCGCTGTTTCCCACGCCACGGCCATAGCCTCGCTATCGTCCAGGACGAAGGATACGGCGTTGCGTTCCTCGGGCGTAGTTTCGGCCGTGAAGGTGTCGATCTTCGATACCACATCCGGGCGCTCGTCCGCAGGCGCACGCATGATCAGCGTGTAGTCCTGCGGAGACATCCCCAAGTGCCGGTGCAGCCACAGTTGCGTCCGCTGGCGCGCGCACTCGCTCCGCGAGGTGCAGAATAAGATCGAATAGGTTTTCGCAAGCTCCCGCACCAAGTCGCAGACTTCCGGGATCGGATCGTCGTCGAACTTGTCGGCGTAAAACCGCGCCCAATCCTTCGGTTCCCCGGCAATGTATTTTCGGCGTTCGCCGACGACGGACAGGGTGCCGTCAATATCAACCACAACAATATTCCTCATGATATAAAGTGTTATTTCATCCATCCAAAAGGGTTTGGCATACAATCGAGTTTGCGCCGCGCTTCGCGGGCGATCTGTTTCCTCCGCAGTCCGAGGCGCCACACCTTGCTTTTCACAGCCCGGACATTACGTCCCAGTTCCCCGGCAATCTCCTCGGGCGGCCGTCCCGCCGCATATAATTCTGACAACTTGCGCACGTCCGCCGGGCGCCATCGCTTGTGGTATATTTCGTCCATAGTAATTTCATCGAAAAAAAGCGATCGCGGGCCTCACGGCAGGCCATCGCCCCGGCATAATGCCATTAGCAAAATCACAATCCCATTTAGCAAAGGGTTTATTTTCGGCGGCGCCCGTACAGGTTTCCCGTCGTCGCCGCAACCATGTCCTTGTCTCTCAAATAATGTTCATTCAATTCGTTACGGGAAAAATATAACAACTTACCCTGCTTGTGGAACGGCACCTGGCGCCGCTCCACCCTTTTCGACAAGGCGTCGGTCGTCGTTCCGAGGTATTCCGCGGCCCGTTCGATATTCATAATCTCGTCGGCCGGCTTCATCATGCGCACCACACGTTCGGCGATCATGTCTATTTCGGTCAATGTCAGCATATCATTCCTCGATTATGTATTCATATTCATTCCGCCGTCCGCGGCGCACCCGGCGCGTCGCGCGTTCGTAATCGCCGCCGCAGAAAGTGTAGGTGCAGAATAGCAACAACAGGCACGTAGCGCCGATGCGGCGTCCGACCTCTCGAAGGTCGATATTGAAATTTTCGCAAAACCACCATGCGACCAGTGCATTCACCGACCGCCGGCCGATCTTTTCGTAGATATTTTGCGTATGCCGGATGACCGTATTATAGGATATGCACAGCCTGTCGGCGATCTCCTTTCCGATCAGCCCGTCCACGTACGCCCGGGCGACCCGGGCCTCGGCCTTCGATAAAATCGCATCAGTTTTCATGACTATTCACCCCACGGGTC
>OHHC01000915.1_pt1 | contig 10181 bp, 9 predicted proteins | sample 1606381 | NCBI WGS metagenome assembly OHHC01 (sample SAMEA3879581, study PRJEB24766) | human gut metagenome | biome: human-associated habitat; feature: feces | place: USA | collected 1985/1987 | reverse complement strand
CCTGCCGTTGGAGGTTGCTCTTGCTCACCGTATCCGCATCGGCCAGTCCGATGCGTCCCACGCCAGCTCCCGTCAGGTAGAGGGCTGCGGCCGAGCCGAGCCCGCCGATGCCGACGATCAGCACCGAAGCCTCTGACAACCTGCGCTGCCCCTGCTCCCCTATTTCCGGCAGCATCGTCTGCCGTGCGTAACGTTCCTCCATCGTCAGTCGAAGATTTTGTCCCAGTCTTTCCAGACGACTTCGTACCCTTCGCGGCGGATGTCGGCTTCGACCTGGGCCGGTGTGCGTTCGTCGCTGACGGAGAACTGTTCGAGGGACTGGGGATAGGTATGGTAGCCGCCCGGATCGGTTTTCGATCCGGCGCTCATCGATGTCGCTCCGAGCGTGGCGATGTGGTTGCGGAACGAGGGTTTTTCACGGGTCGAGAAGGAGATGTCCACGTCGTGATCGAAGATGCGGAAGGCGAAAGTGAGTTGGGCCAGCTCCCGGTCGGTCATCACCACATTCGGCTGAAAATGCCCTTCCGACGGACACATGCGCGGGAAATTGACGCTGTAGCGCGTTTTCCAGTAGTGCTTGCGCAGGTATTGCAGATGCAGGGCCATCATCGTCACGTCCGTGCGCCACTCTTCGAGGCCGATCAGTACGCCCATGCCGATCTTGTGCACCCCGGCCTGCCCCATGCGGTCGAAGCCGTTCACGCGCCATTCGAATTTGGATTTCATCCCCGCCGGGTGGTAGATGTTGTAGTTGGCGCGGTTGTAGGTCTCCTGAAAGCAGACCACCCCGTTGAGTCCGGATTGGGTCAGGCGGTAGTAATCCTCGCTCGCCAACGGCATTACCTCGATGGTGAGGTTGTTGAAATAGGGACGGCAGACCTTGAGCGCCTGTTCGATGTAATCCACGCCCGCTGCCCGGGGATTTTCTCCCGTTACGAGCAGCAGGTTTTCGAACGGTCCGAGTGCCCGGATCGCCTTGCACTCGTCTTCGATCTGTTCCATCGTGAGGATCACGCGGTCGAATTTGTTATGATGGTTGAATCCGCAGTAGATGCAGGAGTTCGTGCACGAGTTGGTGATATACATCGGAATATACATCGAAATAGTCTTGCCGAACCGTTCCTGTGTGTATCGGCGGCTCAGCCGGGCCATCGGTTCCAGGTAGGCGGCCGCTGCAGGTGAGATGAGCGCCATGAAGTCGTCGAGGGTCAGGTGTTCCTTGCCGAGCGCCGTCTCTACGTCTGCCGGTCGTTTGTGCTGAATTTGCCGGGTCGTCTCCTCCCAGTCGTATTTGGCTAATTCTTCTGAAAACATAGCGCGGCGGAATTAGTCGAGAAATGCGGTGAGAGGGCTCGACGCTTCGGCGCACTGTGCCTGTGCTCCGAGTCCGGCTTCGTAGGCTTCGCGCCCCGCAACGACGGCCTGGGCGAAGGCGCGGGCCATGCGCACGGGATCGCCTGCGACGGCGATGGCCGTATTCACGAGTACGGCGTCGGCACCCATCTCCATCGCCGCCGCCGCATGGGACGGGGCGCCTAATCCTGCGTCCACGATGACCGGGACGTTGCTCTGTTCGATGATGATGGCCAGCAGGTCGCGCGTAACCAGTCCCTTGTTGGTGCCGATCGGTGCCGCCAGCGGCATTACGGTCGCGGCGCCCGCCTCTTCGAGTCGCTTGCAAAGCACCGGATCGGCCTGAATGTACGGCAGTACCACGAAGCCCATTTTAGCCAACTGTTCGGTTGCCTTGAGCGTTTCGACCGGATCGGGCAGCAGGTATTTGGGATCGGGATGGATCTCCAGCTTGATGAAGTTCGTGCCGAAGGCTTCGCGGGCGAGCTGTGCCGCGAGCACGGCTTCCTCAGCGTCGCGTACACCCGACGTATTGGGCAGCAGTTGAATCTCCGGACGGCGTACATGCACGAGCATGTCGTCCTGCGGGTTATTCATGTCGATGCGCTTCATTGCTACGGTGACCATCTCCGATTCCGAAGCGGCGATTGCGCGGGCCATCAGTTCGTTGGAGCTGAATTTTCCCGTTCCTACGAACAGGCGCGAACGGAACGTCCGTCCGCCGATAACTAATTCACTCATTGTTTAGTTCGGTTTATTATATTAATTATTCGTTGAGTTTCTTCGAGGGTGTTTTCCGCTTGCAGCAGTGCGCCCGAGAGCGCTATTCCGGTCACTCCCGTTGCGAGAATATTTTCCACGTCGGCTGCCGTGATGCCCCCGATAGCGACGACGGGCAGCGCGATGCCGGCATTGCGGCAGCGCTCCATAATCGTGCGGTAGCCTTCGAGTCCGAGCACGGGACTCAAGTTGCGTTTGGTCTGCGTGAAACGGAACGGTCCGAGGCCGATGTAGTCGGCGCCCTGCCCTGCCCCCCGTTCGATGTCTTCGAAGGTGTTGGCCGTCGCTCCGATCAGGTATTCCGGCCCCAGCAGGCGGCGGGCTTCCGCTACGGGCATGTCGAGCTTGCCCAGATGCACGCCGTCGGCATTCAGTTCGCGGACGAGTTCCACGTGATCGTCGAGGATGAATTTCGCACCGTACTCCCGGCACAGCTTTTCGATTTCACGTCCGATGCGCAGCACCTCTTCCGCCGGAGTGTCTTTCATGCGGAGCTGCACCCAGCGGCAGCCTCCTTCGAGTACGGCCCGGGTGCCGGCGATCTCGTCGTAACGGTCGGTATGGTGGGTAATGAACTGTAACATATTTTTAGTAGTTGTATATTTATTTAATGTACCGTTGTCTGACGTTTGTCGCGTCGAACCGGCGGTCGATTATCGCGGCTCGTGGCCGATTCTGTAATTCCGACCTTCCCCGCCCCTCCTCCTCGGAGGGGATTTTGGGACGCTGCGCCTCCCATGAGGCACACTAAAGTATTTTTATCGGACCGATTCCGGTGCGCTCCGCCGGTTTATCGGTTGAATTTTCGTATTTCCAGCATGCGCCGCACCAGTTCTCCGGGCGTAGCGCTCTGCCAGATGTACCCGAGCAAGGCCGCTCCCCCGAATCCGTACTCCTGTAACGCGGGCAGGTGTTCCGGCCGGATGCCGCCGAGCGCTGCGATGCGCGGATTGATGATGCCCTGCACGAATGCCTCCCGGAGTTCGTCCGGTGCATACCCCGCTCGGTAGCCGGTTTTGGAGATGCTGTCGTAAATCGGGCTGAGAAAAAGGTAGTCTTCCGTCGGGTGCGATGCGAGCTCCTCGAACGAATGGCACGAACGGCTTACCAGGCCTCCGAATCCGGCGGGGATCTCCGGGTTGCGGGCGTTCAGGTGCACTCCTCCGATGCCGTACTCCCCGGCCAGATACAGATGATCCTGCAAAGTCAGGCGAGGATATAGTTCGGGCGGAAGCGCTTCGATCAAGCGACGCATGTCGTTCTCGGCCGATTGCGGTTTGCGCAGATGCACCCGATCGGCTCCTTCCGAGAGCAGAATCCGGATCGACTCCGCTTCCGACGCAGCGAACGGCGTGTCGGTGATGACGATGATGCGCATCATCCTCCGCACACGGCGCGTATGACGGTGATTTTCGCTCCGGCCTGCAAATGGGTCGTCGGCCATTCGCTGCGGGGAACGACCTTGTTGTCGATCGCTGCGGCGATTCCGTCGGCGGCGATACCCTCCTGCATCAGCAGTTCGGCGAGCGTCGTTGCAGCGTCGGTTTCGACGGGTGAGTGATTGATGAATACTTCCATGATTTACCGTAATTGCGGGAGATGTCTCGATGAGAAAATTACGGTCTATGAACAAGTTCCTCCGGCGGTCCTAACCGCTTCAGGTTCATAGGGTATGATCTCAGCCTTTCCGGTCTTTCCCGACGAAGGCACCCCTCTTGTGTCTTATGTATGATGCAAATATAGGAAAAATTTCGGAAGGATGTTCGTTTTTTTAATTCATACTTCCGGCTATGCGTTCGGATTTGGAGGTAAGTTTCCGTCGGCGGGGCGTTTATAGAAAATTAGAGGAAACGGGAAAATCTCCCGTTTCCTCTTTGTATTTCTACTTATTCCGCCTCTCCCGATTGCTCCCCGTTTTTTGTCGGTGAGCGTTATTCGCGCAAAGCATTGTGCGGAAGCACGATGTGGTGGAAGACTTCGTTGCGGTTTGTAATACGACCTCTTTTTTCCGGCTGTTTTCGTTCGCACGAGAGGTTGGGGCGTCAATAATTGATCCAGCGGATTTTTCGGTTCTCCTTGCCGCCCAATTCCATAGCCCGACGGCGGATCCTGTCCGGTTGTGCACCCGTGGTCGGGTTGCTCAAGTTGAGCGCATTATACACGGTATCTACCGTGCACCCCATTTCCATAGCGATCTGTCGTTTCAGATCGGGTGCGATTTCGATTACCTTTTTATATACTTGTCGTCGCATTATTGAAAGAATTATATTATATTTGTTATAATTTTTTTCGTTCGGTTTTTCGAACACTATTCGTTCGATCTGTTTGATACTACAAATATAGATAATATTCGAAGAATTAAATCTATATGACAAGGAATTTTCTATAATTTATTTTTATAAATACGATTTTTATTATAAACGACTTTTGGTATGACGGTCAAGGACAGAATAATGGAATTTTGCAGGATGAGCGGCATCAAGCCGGGGCGCTTCGAACGCGAGTGCGGACTATCGAATGCCTATCTGTCGAAACTGAAACATGAACCGAGCCGTGATAAACTCGGTAAAATTTTCGCCCGCTATCCCGAATTGAATAAAGATTGGCTGTTGAACGGTGAAGGACCGATGCTGAATGTCGTTCACTATCCGGCAATGGAAGGCGGGAATGAGCTTTTGGTAAACGACCAGGCGTATTATGTCGGGCGACCGGCAGGCTCCGATGAAGTGTTGATTCCCAGGGATGCTTGGGAGGTAATAAAAAAGCAGGCCGACAGTTTCAAGGAGCGGGACGAGCAGATGAACCGGGTAATTTCTTTACTGGAGAAGCAGATGGATAAAGGAAAATAAGGCTGACTGTTTTTGGAACTTTCAGGGGTGCGCTTGGAGCGCGATCTCGGCTCGACAAGAAGTAAGTTCTGTGTGTGTTATAGCTTCGGCAGCCTGCTATCGCTGAAACTTTGTTACGTCGTGTATGTGATAATCGCATAACGGGCCAGAGTTTGACGTAAGTGATTCATTTGTCAATGCCTTGCATTTTGTCGGCTTTTGTCGATCGAAAGGTCCCAGACGTCTGTTTGCGGTATAAACATTTTCCGTTGCCATGCTACCTCGGTAAGTTCCGCAGAAACATATATTGTGAAGTCTGTCCCCTGCGCTATGTAATTTATCTTCCGTCCCGGCTCCTGATAATCATACTTTCGCTGCTGTTCGCTCTTTGTTCCGGTATTAAAACGAAACGATTCTGCATATCATTGATGTCCAGAATCGTTTACTTCTATATTATGTAATCTTGCCTAACAAAAAAGGTCCTTCGAAAAGGACCTCGTGAGCGGGAAACGGGGCTCGAACCCGCGACCCTCAGCTTGGGAAGCTGATGCTCTACCACTGAGCTACTCCCGCATTCGGAGAACAAAGTTACTCCGATTTTTTTATTTATCAACTCTTCGGGCGGTAAAATTTCAGGTTATTCTACCATTTTCCGCAGTGACGCAAGGTTTTTATCGTTTCGCAACTCCCTTCCCTCCGGAGTATAGAGGTAGTCGATCCGGTCGCGGAAATACTCTTCCACCTTGTTGCGGACGATTTTCATCGTACTGTTGATCAGTCCGTTTTGCTCGGTGAATGGCTCGTCCACGATAGCCAGTCCCGCCGGAAGCCACCGCTCGGGAAATTCTCCGGCATAGGGGCCGCCGGCCCGGTAACGGTCGATCTCCGCGCCGAGGATGTCGGCGGCCGCAGCCGCTCTACCCTCCCGGATATCGCGGGCGTCGAGCTCGCGGCGCAGGGCGTCGCGATTGGGTACGACGATCGCCCCGGTGAAGGGACTTTGGTTGTTATAGATAATGATCTGGTCGATGAAGGGCGATTTATCAACGATCGCCTCCTCCATTCCTTCGGGGCTGTACTTCTCTCCGTCGCTGGCGATCAGCAGGCTCTTGAAGCGCCCCAATACGTAGAGGAAATCATCCTCCGACACATAGCCCATATCGCCCGTGTGGAGCCAGCCGTTGCGGACGGTCGCCGCCGTCGCATCGGGATTTTTCCAGTAGCCGGCCATGACGTTCTCGCCCCGGATGACGATTTCACCCTTTTGGCCGCGCGGCAGCTCTCGCCCCTCTTCGTCGAGGATTTTCAGGTCGAGCGGTTCGAGAATCTTGCCCGACGATCCGAACTTGTGCCAGTGGTACTTGGGCGAATTGGTCGAAATGACGGGTGTAGCTTCCGAGAGTCCGTATCCCTGGAACATCGGGATCCCGATGGCATAGAAAAAGCGTTGCAGCTCCGAATCGAGCAGTGCGCCGCCCCCGACGAAAAACTCCAGGCTGCCGCCGAATGCCTCCCGCACCTTGCGGAACAGTACGAGGTCGAAAAGTCCCACGACGGGTGCCAGCAGGATCCGCCAGCCCTTGCCTTTGTGGTAGCCGTCCTGATTGTAGATATAGGCCGTGCGGAGCGCGAAGTCGAACAACCGTTCGGTGAAACGTCCTTTGGCCCGAATCGAAGTTTCGATGTTTTTGCGGAAATTTTTGGCCAGTGCCGGCACCGACAGCAGGAAGTTGGGTTTCACTTCGCGGATATTCTGCGGAATATTCTTGAGCGTCTCCATCGGGGTCGCCCCTATTTGTACGGTCGCCACGCTGGCGCCGCAGGCGATCATGATGTAGAATCCCACCACGTGCGCGAAACAGTGGTCCAGCGGCAGGATGATGAGCGTGCGGTAGCTGGACGGGATGTCGATGCGCGAGAGCGACTGTTCGACGTTGGCCGTGTAGTTGCGGTGGGTCAGGACGACGCCTTTCGGATCGGCCGTCGTGCCCGACGTGTAGGTGATCGTGGCGTAGTCGTCGTTCCGGATTGCCTGCCCTATTTTGAGAAATTCCTCCTTATGCCCGGCCAAATAGTCGCGGCCCAGACGTTTGAGCATGCCGTAGGCCGTTTCGCCGCTTTCGAGCGGAATGTGTCCCAGGACGATGATCTGTTCGAGTTCCGGCAGCTCCGCCCGGATGCGGCGGATCTTCGGAAGCTGTTGTTTCGAAACGAACAGCGCCTTGACCTCGGCGTGGCGGAGCCGGAACAACAGATCGTTCGACTCTTCGAGTTTGACCGACAGCGGAACGCTGATCGCTCCGGCATAGAAGATACCCAGCTCGGAGATGATCCATCCGTTGCTTCCTTCGGCCAGGATAGCGACCTTGTCTTTGGGGCGGATGCCCAGCGAAGCTAATCCGGCCCCCACTTCCAGGGCCTGTTCCCTGGTTTCCGCGTAAGTCGTGGGCTGAAAGGCGTGATGACGCTTCTCGAGCAGGAAGGTTTTCTTTCCGTATTTTTCAACGGAGGATTCGAACAGGTCGATGATCGTCTTTTTCATAGCTAATCCATTTTCAATACGGCGAGAAAGGCCGACTGGGGTACTTCGACATTGCCGATCTGACGCATGCGTTTCTTGCCCTTTTTCTGCTTTTCCAGCAGCTTGCGCTTTCGGGAGATGTCGCCGCCGTAGCATTTGGCCGTCACGTCCTTGCGCATGGGGGAGATGCTTTCCCGGGCAATGATCTTTCCGCCAATGCAGGCCTGAATGGCGACGGTGAAGAGCTGGCGGGGAATGACGTTTTTCAGGCGTTCCGCCAGTTCCCTGCCGCGGGAGGCTGCCTTGTCCTGGTGAACGATCATGGAGAAAGCATCCACCGGTTCCCCGGCGATGAGCATGTCCATTTTAATGAGCTTGGCGGCCTGGTAGCCGGCGTATTCATAATCCATGGAGCCGTAGCCGCGCGTCATGGATTTGAGCTTGTCGTTGAAATCCACCAGAATTTCCGCCAGAGGGACGGTGCAGGTGAGCATTACGCGCATGTCGTCAATGGTCTCCGTATTGTCCACGCTGCCGCGTTTTTCCAGGACAAGTTGCATGATATCCCCGATGTATTCCCCAGGAAGCATAATGAACACCTTGACGATAGGTTCCCGGATTTCCTGAATTTCCTGCGGTTCCGGGAGCAGGCTGGGATTATCCACATTGATTTCCTCTCCATTGGTCTTGGTGACCTCATAAATCACGGAGGGGTAGGTGGAGATGATATCCATGTTGAATTCCCGGCGCAGACGCTCTTGGATAATTTCCATATGGAGCAGGCCAAGGAAGCCGCAACGGAACCCGAAGCCCAGAGCTACGGAAGATTCCGCCTGGAAGGAGAAAGCGGCGTCATTAATCTGAAGCTTCGCCATGGCCGCTTTCAGGGCTTCAAAATCGGAGGAATCCACCGGATAAATGCCGGAAAAGACCATGGGGCGGATTTCCTTGAAACCGGGCAGGGGGGATGGGCAGGGGCGCATGTAATCCGTATACGTGTCCCCGATCTTGACATCAGCCGCGGATTTCATGTTGGCGATGATGTAGCCTACGTCACCGGCTTCCAGGGAATCCGTTCGGGTCATTTTGGGAGTGAAGATACCCACTTCCTTCACTTCATACACTTCGTCCGTTGCGAAAAGTTTGACTTTCATGCCGCGGTGCACGCTGCCGGAAATGACGCGCACATAGGAGACTACACCGCGGTAGGCGTCGTAAACGGAATCGAACACCAGGGCGCGCAGAAGGCCGTCCTGTTCCGTTTCAGGCGGAGGGATGCGCTGAACAACGGCTTCCAGAATATCGTCAATGCCGATGCCCATCTTGGCGGAGGCATGGATGGCTTCCTCATGGGGGATGCAGACGATGTCCTCCAGCTGGCGGTACACTTTGGGCAGGTTGGCGCTGGGAAGGTCAATCTTATTGATGACGGGGATAATGGCCAGGTTCAGATCCATGGCCAGGTGCATGTTGGCAAGTGTCTGGGCTTCCACTCCCTGGGCTGCGTCCACAATAAGGAGGGCTCCTTCGCATGCCGCCAGGGAACGGGACACTTCATAGGAGAAATCCACATGGCCCGGCGTATCCAGCAGATTGAGCTTGTAAGTCTTTCCGTCCCCGGCCTTGTAGAAAATGGTAACGGGGTGGGACTTGATGGTGATGCCCTTTTCCCGCTCCAGGTCCATGGCGTCCAGAAGCTGATCCTGCTTCTCCCGTTCGGAAATGGTATTCGTCTTTTCCAGCAGCCGGTCGGAAAGGGTGGTCTTTCCGTGGTCGATGTGAGCGATAATGGAGAAATTGCGAGTCAGTTCAATGGACATGGTGGTCTCTACCCTTCTAACATGAGTGTCCTGTGCGCGGGGAGGGTAACATAGCCCATGCGGCGGTCAAGACTTGAACATGACTGCCTCCCGTTCCCTGCCGCGTCGGCTTCATTCGCTCCGGGAAAACCGTCATTCATGACAGGGGCTGCGCTGGGAGATTGAACGTGAGGGAAGAAGGAAGGCTCTTAACCGGTACAGGCACGTGAACCTTTTCCCGTGCGGTCATTTCTTACCCAGCCAGCATATGAAATCTTTTTTAGCAGCCATTTTAAGCCTATTTATTCCCGGTCTCGGCCAGTTGTACAAGGGCCACTTTGTCCAGGCCATCATCTGGTTCCTGGTGGTGGGTGCGGCTTACGGCCTTCTGTATTGGTTCATCTTTGCACTCGTTCCTATTGTCCTGCATATCATTTGTATTTTGCAGGCCTACTTCATGGACAATGAATGATGACTGCCGTTTCGGCTTCACAGCCAGGATGGCTGAAAGGGCAGCGCATCCTGCGGATTGGCAGCGGCATTCATTCCCAGGGTTGCAGAAGGAATACGTCGTTCATAGCGGCATCATTATTCCTCATACCGGTATTTTCAATGTTTACGGGGTTCCATTTGTTGACTGCGGAAACGTAAACACAACTTTTTGACTTTGAATTAATTAATATTTTCAGGAAGCGGGCCAGGGGAATCATCCTCCGATAAACAAAAATCCAGAGCCGTTCCGGAATAATTCCGGAACGGCTCTGGAGGTTCAGGAGGAAGGCCTTTCGGGGGTGGGGGCCCCTCCTTGTGTTTTCCTTCTTTTAGAAGTCGTAGCGGTAGCCGATGCTTCCGTTCAGCGCGCTGGACCCGTCACGGATGTCCGCGTTCCCGTTCACGTAG
>OHHC01000913.1_pt1 | contig 10198 bp, 5 predicted proteins | sample 1606381 | NCBI WGS metagenome assembly OHHC01 (sample SAMEA3879581, study PRJEB24766) | human gut metagenome | biome: human-associated habitat; feature: feces | place: USA | collected 1985/1987 | reverse complement strand
TCGACCACGTCGAGGACCGACCCGTCGTCGATACCGCGGCAGGCGGCGCACCGGTTGCACGGATTGCCGTTGACCGGATGTTCGCAGTTGACCGCCTTGGCCAGAATCTTGGCGCAAGTGGTTTTACCGGTCCCGCGCGTGCCGATGAACAGATAGGCGTGGGACAGCCGACCGGTCTCGACCTGCTTTTTCAGCGTCTCGGTAATATGTTCCTGACCGACAACGTCGTCAAACGTCTTCGGCCGGTATTTGCGATAGAGCGCCTGATACATCATTTGCGCGCGTCACCTCCGGGAACGGAAAACATAAAAAACGTGACCATTGACAAGACTGCACACCCACCTTTGAATAGACGACATGCCCGTTACCACAGCAGCCAGCTCGGGCTCGGCGCCCCCACGGCACACGGAGTGACCTGCTTAATGCTGCTCGGTTCCCCGCCTGACATGGTTCACAAGGCTCCGTTGCGCGGGACCGAACCTTCAACGCCGCTTACTGCGGGCAGACGACACATCGACCTATCCGGGGGCGGGAATTCATCCCTGCTATAGCGGATTGCAGGTACAGGACACCGCTGGCTCCCCGACTAGTGCAGCCTTGTCAATGGCCACGTGCAAGTATTCTACTACAAAAGCGGGAATTGCGCAAGAGCGGGAAGCAATTTTCTTTTTCGGGACTTTTTCGCACAAAAATGCGCCGGAAGAAAAAAAGGTCTTTACAAATGTGAAAAATGTGCTATAATGAACAAGCCTTGTGGGGGCGTAGCTCAGCTGGGAGAGCGTTCGGTTCGCATCCGAGAGGTCGAGGGTTCGAATCCCTTTGGGTCCACCAAACAGGTATTGGACGAACACCTTTTTCTTCAGCGGCGGCTTCGTCGTGAAGTGTTCGCTCTGATCCACAACAAGAAAAGTGCCGTCTTGGAAGTGATTCCGAGACGGCGCTTTTTTGCTATCTGAACATTCGATTTCCGCTAATCCTCCTGCTACAATGGTTGCAGAAAGGAACAGGCGGTTATACAAATGGAGAGATTTGTCACAGATGAACGCACAGGGCTGAAATATGAATTGGTTGGAGACTATTATCTGATCGCCGGGGAGGACGAGCCGGAGGAAGATCAGCCAATCGGGGTATGGGGGCAGCGGCATTTACGCTATCTCAAGGAGCATCGCCGTGGGCGATATGCCAATCTGCTGAAAAGATTACACCTTTAAACTAAGCAACGATTTCAATGTCTTGTTTCTATTAACATCCTAGCAGGTTAAGTGAAGGCATTTTATTTTTAAGATGGAGATATCTTTCCTGCCTGCAAATCGTTTTCTGGATGCGAGTTGATGATATCAGAACCAATTTAATTATTTTTAGACATACAACAAATATTTCCCAAAACTGGCCTTAAAAAGTCGGCTCCCGGTTTCGTCCATGTCCGTTTTTACCGCCAATCCTGATTTCATTTCCACCACAATTTCCTCATTGAAAATGGTAATTCCGTCTACTAGCTTTCCGGTGAGGGGTTCACTGGGATTCGTAATGGCCTCGGGTATTTCTCCTGGGAAGACAATCCTATCGTATATTAGCAACAGTAAATCTTAATCAAAAAATAGCGGCAGTATTTGGGATATCCCAAATACTGCCGCACACTGTCAGTTAAGCAACATTGACATAAGGCAGACCAAAGAACACGTGTGTTTCCTTAACCTTCATTAGCCAGTTCAAAAGATACGGGCGATACCACAGGTGAAAATGCTGGAAGTAGCCTTCTTTCGGGCCACCACTCGCATCCAAGTTGATCTCGTAGTAAGAGTCGTAATCACGGCTCGAGCCATACGAATAATCACCTATACGGTTTTTGCTCCACTTTTCACACAAAGAGCGCGCATCGCACTCCTCCATACACCACACGCTTGCGATTTGTGTATTCGTTTCATTGCTCGCCTTGATGCTTGTCGGAGACTGCACTATCCACTTGAGGAAACGATTTGCCTCAAAGATGTCCATCGACTGGGGGTATATAAGTAGCGCTCCGGAGTTGGGAATGGTACATGCCTTATAATAGGCTCCGTCACCAGTACTTTGTTTCTCCATAAACGACATACAGTCGTCTTTGGTGGCCAACTGAACCGATTCCACATCGACCTGGGTAGCCGATGCGGACACCGCCATGTATATGACAAGGCCGCCAACAGTAACAACGGCTACCAACGGGAAAGCCGCTCCAGCAGCTACTGTAATGTCGCAGCCCAAAGACGCCAAAGCCGCTGCCGCTACCGGCAAGGAGGCGGTGAGTGTGGCTTCACCCCCCAAGCTTACTAACTGTGCGGCACCGCCCTTTGTTGTTGAAACAGCGCCGCACCGGCAGACGCTGAGCTTCTCATCAACAACGACATGAAAATCATGAGTATGCTTAGTAACATGGCCGGAGAAAATGTAGACAATTTTACCAGCCCACGAAACCTCGTACCAGAGGTTACTGTAGTCGTTTAAAGTTTCCGCCAAGACCTCAAAGCAGTCGCCGGGAGCAACGGCAGTAACAGCATCCGCTTTTGCGTAGGGCTCTTCGTGAAGTTGGCACGAGTTAACAACCTGAACCATGTCCCTGGCGGGTTCCTGCGCTCCACTAAGCAAAGTCGCTGAATAGCCGTCTGTCTGCGGCGAAAGAATAGAGACGCTTTCTCCTTGTACGCCTCCTTCTGCGTCACGAAGTTTGCCAGCTTTCGCCAAGTTCAGCAGGCGTTTATTTTGCGAAGCCGTACCATGATAATCGCTGATGCCATTGGCCTGCGCAATCACCTCACGGTGAGCATAGGAACTTTCGACGCCAATCGAATCAAGGGCATCCACGATGGACTCTCCGTCATAGCTGCATGCGGGATAATACAGGGCGGCAGCAAAAGCGTTGGAAGTGCAGAGGAAAGCCAAGAGAAACGCCAGGAGGACCGAGGTGAATTTTTTGAACATACACGAACCTTCTTTCTTTAATAGTATAGCGATAATATACCACTTGAGAAGAAGGGTGTTTTTTATTATGCTGGATGTATATAAGAAAAAAAGGTGGGTAACGATTCCCGCAAGCACAGCGCCCTTTTTAGCAATCATTCCTCAAAAACAGCGCCGTTTTGCTCAAGGTAACCTTTGAGCGTTGGATCAACATTAGAACTGAATCGAGCTCCGGACAGGCCCATCGTCTTAGTAACCGCCAAATGTGTAGGACTTCTCCCTGGTTCATCAAGGCGAACTATCTGTATGATAGTACCTTCGATTAGGAAAAGAGCATCTTCACAAAATGATAGATGCAAACTAAACTCACTGTCCTTTGTTTTCACGGTGGTAATGTATTCCTCAACGAAGTTCAATTCCTCTTCATCGAGTAAGACGGAAAAAACTTGCCACTCCATCCCGTCATCAATGTCAGAACTCTTTTGGATATAGACAAAACCTGTTTTCCGCTTGTAACAGATATGCTTTCTACGCAGAAGATTGACCAATTGCTTTGGACTCCCCGGTTGTGTCTCTTTTTTCGGTAGCGCTCGAAAATCATCGATTTCTGCGAATGAGTCTGTTTCAAGGTTGAAAAGAGAATACGCCCCAGGGATGATTAGCAGCATACCTCCTAAAAGTAAATATTTTTTTCCTAGAAGTTCATAGTCCCCCTTCCAAAATCTGAATTTAGATTTAACTTCGTGAGCATCAGCGTAACCTTCAGATTTCTTATAAATCTTAAGACCGGATGAGCAGCACAAAATTATGTAATCTCCATCAGATGCAAATTTAGCCTCATAAATTTCCTTTTCCTGCAGTAAGGCAAGTTTTTGTGTTCTTTTAAAATCGCTCGTATAAATGCGAAGAGTATCTGGATCGCTTGGTAATGGGTTCCGATATGTAGTTGCTACAAATATGGTGCGTTCTAAGTCTTGTGCAGTACAGATGTTTACTACCTGCTGACAGTTGCAAATATTGGGGAGCTCAATTTCATTCAGCAGACATTTTGTATCATACATAGAGATATAGTGGCAACCCGATCCGTAGAGGACGAACCTTGAGCTATCTACCCATGTGCAGAAATCTGCGCTCCTATTGCCAAGAGCAGGAGGTAGGATTTTAAAATTCTGTCCATCATAGAGAGCTAGATACCCGTTCGCCGAAGCTACAAAAAATTTTTCTGCATTGTAAGCGGATACGGTGACGTTGGCAGCCGTAAGGGGAACTCTTAATGCAATCTCGGCTCTATTACTGCTCCAATCCAATTTGTAAATCTCAATAATGCCCGAATCAAATCGATTAAAAATAAAACCGTTTGAATCGCATAGTGGGCGGTAGACAGCAAAATAAATGCCATTATCCGATAGTGCGAGATTTGTTATGAATTCCGCAATGTTTTGCTTGGTATATGCCGGAAGAGGTGCAGTAAATATACTTTTATCTCCACGGCAGAATGTCATCTGTAGGCCATGTTGCGTATCAGTTAGACCAGCAGTGACATGATTGGTCACAAAAACAGTTCTGCATCTCTGCCCTAGACAAATCGGTCTCGTTTTACCGTCGAACAAATCATATTCCACCATCTGGTAATGTACATTAGAGACATCACCTCGAAGAATCATCTTCCCCGCCTTGAAATCTACACTTTCAAGAGAATACCCTAAGTCTGGTTCCTGCGTGTATCCATCAGCCAATATTTCACCGGCATGGTTGCCAATAACTGAAAAACAAACATAGTAATATGGATCAAGTGATGAGCTCCCCTGTAATTGTAATATTAAGAGCATTTTATTATCCCGAATCGATATTCCTCTAAACTCCAGCAAATCATCCTCATCTACCTCGTCCGCGGTTAAAAACCCACACGAGGGCAAAACTGCTCTTCGCGGTAAATACACATCTAGGGAAGCCACCCATTTGCGTACGGCATCATATGTATCGCTGTTTTGGGTAAGACGGTAAAAAACAATATTAGCGACATCACTAGGCCGATTGTCAAAATAAACTGCCAACGATGAGCTACTTTTATCCACAAAAAATCCCTTGATTCCGCGAGAATTGATGCCGTTTATCTGACCTGTTTTCAGGCTTTCGGTATCAAACCAGGTGATCCCGCCGGAGCGCGCTGCAAGGAGAAGCAAGTTTCCGGAAACATAATGAGCATCTGAGAAATCAGTAGCTTCTCGGAAAATGCATTGTCCAAAGCGATGATCATACACTGCTATGTAGTGATTACGAGACAACACGATAACAGATCCGTTATTCGTCACAGAGAGGGTTTTTATCATAGGATCAATGCTAAAAAAGGCATCCTCATTTAACTGCGCATTCACAAAATTACAGCCGTGCAACGAACAGTTCGCAAAAGAAACAAGATGCAAATCCAGAGCAGAGAAATCCACTTCAGTAAGATCATTCCCTCTGCAGAGCTTCATCGCTTCAACTAGATTGTGGGTCGCAATGGCTGCTTGAGCGCTATACTTATTCTCTACGAACCCCGGAAGGTGCAGGACTGCTGCTATCTTCGATGGTTTTCCAGCACATTCGCCGAGTATTTCCCCCAAAAGGGAAAGCACTTCGTCTGAAATTTTGCATCCACATAGAGAATCGGGAATGGCTATTTCCGTTTCTGGCTGGAATTTTGCATTATGCTCAACAACTTGCAGCTCTAAGTTCACATATTTTGCTGCAAAAAAGTCGGCGAATATTTGGTGCTTGAAGGTATAACGAATATATCGGCCATTGTCCTCACCGATAAGAAGGCCGGTTGGCAAAATGTTTTCGATGAGCATTTCGTCATCCGAAAAGGTTTTCACCTCAAAAGTCCTTCCGTTTTCAAACGCAAACCTGGGGAGAAGTTCTTGTATAGCTTGGCGAAGCTCTTTAAGTCGATCTGGGCAAGGATAGCCCCTTTTAAACTGATCAAGCAAATGGCCTATATGCGCTTGCAGAATATCCGCTTTTGTTTTTGCCCCCTTGCTATAGATTTTCAAGAAGAACGGAAAACGCAGCAGTTGAACTGTTGCTTCCTCTTTAGGTAAAGCAAGATTCTTTTTCTCCAGATAGTCCATTACCGTCTCAAGTGGTAATGGCTCCAAATACCAGGTTTTAAAGTCTTTTGTGGCTTCCCATTGATAATCCTGCCTTGAGGCGATGCATATGACCGCCGCAGATGAAAGGTTGGCAATTTCTTCTTGGAGTCCGCCGGAGGGATCCTCGGCCTCGTCAAGGCCATCAAGAAGCAGAATGCATCTGTTGTCAGCAAAAAAATTCGCAGGAAGACATTCTTCTTCGGCGGGGAAATAAAGTCTTTTTACTTCGCTTCTAATATAAGAGCTTCCTTTTTCTATTTTATAGGTTTTATAGGTATGAAGAGGGACATAAAGCGGAAGCAAAGTGGCATCAGCTATTAGTTTTTTCCAAAGCAGTAGAAGGAGTGTGCTTTTTCCCGAGCCACCTTCGCCAAGAAGCAAGGCGTTGCTTTCCGTATTAAATGCGTCCCAATCCTTCGGGCGGCAAACCAAACTTTCGTTGAAGTCATCATTTGCTCCAAATTTAGCCTGCCACTCATGCTCGTACAACTCACGGCTTTTCTCCAGTGCCAAAGCCTGATGGAACCCTCGTCTTTCCAATATTTGGATCATTCTATTGAGAGCGTGATAAAGCTCCCGACCTTTCCCTCCTATGCTCGGACGATGTTCCATACTATTGTCCGTCAGATGGCAGATTAGCTTTTTAATTTCGTCCTTAACAGGCTGCGAAAGTTTCAAATTACTACAGTTGGATTCTAAATAACCACATTTGTATTGGCTTGCATTGAAAATCAAACAGTATAGCAATTGGCCGACACCATAGACATCGGTTTTTTCGGATACGACATACTTGTCGACGTTGTGATACTCCGGTGGCTCGGTTCCTGAATAAGCAGGATCCTCAACAGAAGTTCCGAGCTTTCGGCTGATCCCGAAATCGATTACCAGTGCGGTTACCGTATCAAGCCGGTCGGACTTAAAGTTGATATCTGCAGCGAAAACATTCGTGAGAGAAAGGTCGAGATGGGCATAGTCTAGCTTCACCAACCGCTCAAGAAAACGGGCCAGCGAGAGCATGATATAAAGCGAAGCCCTTACGCGCTCGTAATCGGTAAAGTCTTTGAACTTACCCTGCAGCTTTTGCAGCGAGACAAGGTCATTAGGTAGCTTGGTCTCTATGAACATATTCTTCTCTGCAGCTACAATACGAACAGGACTTTGGAATGTGTCATTGCCGACAGCTGCTGTTGTTTCTTTTTCGCCATGCATGACATCACTGTTGATTAGGGTTTGTCCGAAGTCGTCAAAGCCTTTGGGGTTATAGACCTTGAGTACAAAATCCGATCGGGTGCCCTCGTTCTCGAGTGGATAAACATCCGCACAGCCGCCGAGGTATGGTTCACCTGCTATCGTGTAACACTGGTCATTGATTTGGACCTTGTCTCCTATTTTGTACTGCGGCATATAATCCCTCCATGATTTAGTTAAGCGAGATTTTCTGCATTAATGCTTGAAGCTTATTTTAATTGTGCGCTTTGTATATATGAAAGGCTTCACATTATGTAAAATATGTCGAACATCTTGGCCCACTTCGGACGATAGCCTTTCCAAAAACCAATTCAGAATCATCCACGAAACATGCTTTCGGATAATTTTCTCACAGCTGTCTCCGCTGAGGCTGTGTCTAGTGATCTCCTCTACGAGAGGTTGGAACGCGTCGTCCTGGGTAAGCTCTGTGATAAACTCCTTCGAATAAATGCCTTCACCATTATTACCAAAGATGCAATCAAAGTCCTTCCCCTTCGCTTCCGTTGCCCTTTCCCTAAAATTAGCTACAAATTGAAGGCACACATTGCGAATTTCGTCATTTGCATCAAAATAGCCGCAAACTTCATCTGAGTAAAACTTTTTGGCAATGCGGCTATCATTTAGCTCCTTTTCAACATCATTCAATGCATGCTCATGCGGTTCTCCATTGTCTGCACGTTGTGTATAGAAAAGCACATAGCCTTCATGAAAGGCTACTACAGCCAGAAGATAGCACTGCTCCAGTGGATTTTCGACGACAAAAGGCGGAAGCATAGCTGCCTTCAAAATAGCTGTCGCCAGTTTACAAAACTCGATAACATGCTGTCGAACAAACTCTTTATCATCTTCACATTTATTCAGCCAATTGGTGGTGCATGCACGGTAAAGAGCTGCTAAAATATCTGCTTTAGTCGGCTTCGTTTCGCCTCTCAAGAGTAAGTAGAAGCTTTGTGTCGTTTCTCTCTGAATCTTTCCGTTGGCATCGATGTGGAAATACTGGGATAGGTGTACATTTTTCTTGCTCGCCAAATCCTTATCCGCATCCGTCAAATTGTAGGGCTTTGTATACAGAAGGGAGGCCCTCTTAATGGATTTGGATGCCACTTCCGCATCAATGTCGGCATAAGGCAATCGACGCTGACCATTCAAAAAATCGGTTTCTTGATTGCCATCGGTAGTTAACGGCACTGTACATTCAACAAGCTTCTGAAATAAAGTTGTTGCCCGTAATGAAAGGCCATTTAAGCGTGTATACCTACGCTTGAGAAAGGATTCCATCGCACGGATGGCCGCCTCTTTTCCGTACTGATTCGCTATCTCTTTAAAACGACTTGCCACACTATCTTTATTCACTATAGTGTTACTCTCCGCATCAGGGGTCGCAAATAATTCGTCATAATTCATAACTGCACCGGGGCTATTATTTGCGCCGAGGTCTTTATAATATTTGCAAAGCTGTTCGAATTCCTTCTCGGTAAGGGGATGCTTTGCATCGTTGAGCGAAAATGCAAAGAGAAAAAGCAAATTTGCTCCGTCATTGTAGTCAAATCCTAAGTTTGATGTTTTAGTGATGAAGGCTTTCGCTTCTTGCACTCCCATCCCCAAGGATAGAGGGACTTCAAAATAGTCATCTCGCTTTATATCTCCATTGAGCACATCTTCCCATTCTTCGCGAGAGAAATTTTCCCAGGAATTTCCATCCAATGAAGAGAGCAATTCTTCATCTGAGGAGCACGGCAGACGGCGAGATTTACAGTAGGATGTTAAAAGTTGTTTAGGCTGATTTCGCAGTTGCTCCTGGAGATCGGCAAATTTTTTTTCGTAAAACTCGCGAATTTGCTCTTTGGTATGGTCCGTCCTGAGGTTTTCTTCAGCTTCCTTCCGGAGACTAACCAATATTTCATGAGCTTTTTTTTCAAAAGATTCCTTTTCCCCCGGCGTTTTGTACAGAACGCTATTTACATAGTCTAGCAATTCTTCATATGGAGTTGTTTCATGAATGTAGTTATCGTATGGCATATTGAAGCCTCCTTCGAAAGTTGCCGATATATAGTGACAGTATAGCACAGAAAATTCAATTACTCAATAGCGCTTGGCAGAATTTCCAGTATGTCAATGCACGCTGCCCCGGGACAGTTCCTTCTTTTGTCGCCAAGACCAATGCAGTCGCCTGCTTTAATGGGCGCTCTCTTAACTTTCTTGGCATTTAGAAATGTGCCATTTAAGGAATCCAAATCATAAAGCATAGGTTCTTCACCAACCGCTAAAACGCAGTGCGCCCTACTTACAAAAAAACATTCGGAAAATGTCTTCGCCAATTCTTTATCTCCGAGGCGGCCCAAAATATAGTAGCCGGGTGGGAGGACAAAATCACCTCCTAACGAACCGCCTGTAATATGGATTCTCAAGTTTTGTTGAATATTTGGCTTTAATTTCATTAGATAACCTCCTTGCCGTTTTTGGTGTGCTACTATCATAACGCAAAAAGGCAACGCTGTTTTTTTAGTTAATCCGCAGTACGGCAGTTGCAAAAAAGGGCTCCCCAAAAGCCAAGCTATAATAAGGGTTAGAATCATATTCGTAGGGAGGCATATATATGAACGACATTATTAGTGGAAGTTATTGGACACAAGCGTATTGCGAAAAAGAAAAGCTGGACTATGAAGAACAGAATAAGTCTTTTTTCGACCTGCTGCAAACTGCCATCAATGCGCACTGCGGCGAAAAGATCGCACTGTATATTCACGGCGATACAGTCGACAGTGAGTTTGAAGAAATCGAGTTGCAAGACTTGATGCCCATCGAAAAAGTGATATTGGATTCAGAAAAGGTGGCACCGCGATCTATGCTGGATTTCCTGTATGTGAATGAAGTTATATTGG
>OHHC01000903.1_pt1 | contig 10267 bp, 8 predicted proteins | sample 1606381 | NCBI WGS metagenome assembly OHHC01 (sample SAMEA3879581, study PRJEB24766) | human gut metagenome | biome: human-associated habitat; feature: feces | place: USA | collected 1985/1987 | reverse complement strand
AACTGATACGTCTCTATCAGAAATATATATCACCGATGAAGAGAACAAAATGTCCTTATATTCCCACATGTTCTCAATATGGTTTAGAAGCAATCGAAAAATATGGTGCATTAAAGGGCGGTCTTCTTGCGGTATGGAGGATACTTCGCTGTAATCCTTTTTCCCACGGAGGCTATGACCCTGTACCGTAAAGACAGGAATGTACTTGAAAATTGAATATTGATCGATCGAAGGAACCTCCTGTCATTTATGGATTCTAGGAGGAAATGAACTTGGAAATGATTTTAGCGACAAAGAGCAGCACTCCTATCATTGGTCAGCTTGCGACCGTTATGGGATGGATCATGGATGGTATTTACAGATTGCTGAATATCTTTGGAATTCAGAATATCGGTATTTGTATTGTCATCTTCAGTATCCTTATTTATGCTCTTATGACCCCACTGCAGATTAAACAGCAGAAATTCTCTAAGCTGAGTGCGATCATGCAGCCGGAACTTCAGAAAATTCAAAAGAAGTACAAGGGAAAAAACAACGATACTGCTGCAATGCAGAAAATGCAGGAGGAAACACAGGCTGTATATCAGAAATACGGCGTATCTCCTACAGGAAGCTGTGTACAGCTTGCAATCCAGTTCCCTATTTTGATGGCCTTATATCAGGTAATTTATAAAATTCCGGCATATGTAGGAAGTGTAAGGGATATCCTTGCATCTGCAGTTACCAGTATTACAGGTGTAAACGGATATACAGATATTCTTCAGCAGTTTATCACAGATAATAAGATGACAAGAGTTCAGCTTATTATGGATGGAAGTAAAGCTACAAGTAATTCAGTCACAGACTTTTTGTATGCATTATCACCTTCTCAGTGGAAAACACTTGCTGAGACAAGCCAGTTTGCAGGATTTACTGATACACTGAATAGCACTGCAAAAGAGATTTCACATGTGCAGAATTTCTTTGGTCTGAATATCGCTGATCAGCCACTGACTTATATGAAAGCAGTTTTTGCAGGAGGATCTGTTCTTCTGGCGATCATTGCGATTCTTATTCCGATACTTGCATGGGCTACACAGATGATCAACTTAAAGCTGATGCCTCAGGCAGCACAGCAGAGCGGCGATTCACAGCAGGATGCAATGATGAACTCCATGAAGACAATGAATATGGTAATGCCGTTGATGTCAGCAGTATTCTGTTTCACATTCCCTGTAGGTCTTGGTATTTACTGGGTAGCAAGTGCAGCAGTAAGAAGTGTGCAGCAGGTTGTTATCAATAAAAAGATGGATAAGATCCAGATTGAAGACCTGATCAGTGAGAATATGAAGAAGATGGAAAAGAAGCGTGAGAAAGCGGGACTTCCACCTCAGAAGATTACAAATCAGGCCCATCAGAGCGCCAAGAATATCAATAAGATTGAAAAAGGCAGCAGCAATACAAATGTTGAGACAAGAGCCAAGAAGGTTGAAGAAGCTTACAAAGACGCTGCGAATGCAAAACCTGGCAGCATTACTGCAAAGGCCAATCTGGTAAAAGCATTTGATGAGCGTAATAAGAAGAAGTAGTCAGGAACGGAGGGGTTGGCATGGAGGATTATATCCAGTTTTCAGCGAAAACAAAGAGTGAAGCAATTACAAAAGCATGTATCGAGCTTGGCGTATCCAGTGACCAGCTTGAGATTCAGGTAATAAGTGAAGGCAGCAACGGATTTTTCGGAATCGGAAGCAAGCCTGCAGTAATTAAGGTTCGTAAGATTGAGCCGGTTTCTGAGGAAGAAGAAATGAAGGAGATCGTAGAGACAGTGAAACTCGATTCCTTCAAAGAGGAAGCCCCGGTTCAGGAAGAAAAGAAAACGGAAGCTATAAAACCGGTAAAGAAAGAAATCAAAGAGCCGAAAGCTGTTTCTGAGAAACCAAGACAGCCAAAACCTGTAAAGGAAAGGGATGTAAAAGAAAAACAGCCGAGAGAATTCAGAGAGCCAAAAGAGAAACAAGTCAGAGAAAAGACGGCTAAACCGGTAAAACCGGCAAAGCCTGTTGAGATCCTTACAGATCCGGAAGAGATTAAAGAAGTAGAAAACAGAGCAAAGGTATTCCTTCGTGATGTATTTGCGTCCATGAATCTTGGAGAAGTAGAGATTACACTCTGGATTCTCTTCAGTATCTGACGAGTCTTGTGGTAAATAAAGGTAAATCAAATTACATTCGTGTAAAACTTGATACAGAAGATTACCGCAAGCGCCGTAAAGAAACTCTTGAGAACCTTGCAAGAGGTATTGCTTATAAAGTAAGAAAAACCCGCAAGCCGGTTATTCTTGAGCCAATGAATCCTTATGAGAGAAGAATTATCCATTCTGCTCTTCAGGGAAATAAATTCGTTGAGACAGTCAGTGAGGGTGAAGAGCCTTACCGTCATGTAGTGGTAAAATTAAAAAGAAATTAATAATATGACTGCTTCATTGCAGATATGAAAAAAGAATGTTATTCTAGGTGAAAGCGTGAATAACACGTAACTTTGCGTGTGTACTTTTGCCTGGAGTAACATTTTTATTTTACGGAAAGTCTTGTATATATACCAGAGAGATTACACACTTGCAGAAAAAAATAACAGTAGTCAGTGTGATTTTCCTGTTATGTACATAAGATGACAGAATTATTGTAACAGTCTACTGTTCCGCAGGGGCAGAACTATTATAGAACAGGCAAGTGAGGAGAAAAAAATGGAAACAACAATCGCAGCAATTTCCACAGCCATGAGTGCGTCCGGAATCGGAATCATCCGTATCAGCGGCGAGAATGCCATGGATGTGATTTCCCGTATCTACAGATCAAAAGGCGGGAAGAAAAAAATAAAAGAAGTTCCGACTCATACCATTCATTATGGATATATTTATGATGGAGAGGAACTGATTGATGAGGTTCTGGTAATGATCATGCATGCACCGAGGACTTTTACAGGAGAAGATACAGTAGAAATAGACTGTCATGGTGGTGTATATGCTATGCAGAGGGTTTTGGATACAGTGCTGAAAAATGGTGCCGAAATTGCAGAACCAGGAGAATTTACCAAACGTGCCTTCCTGAACGGACGGATGGATCTGTCCCAGGCAGAGGCTGTTATGGATGTTATACAGGCGAAAAATGAATATGCGCTTCGCAGTTCCATGGATCAGTTAAGAGGTTCTGTGCAGAAAGCAATCCGAGATATCAGAGAAAAGCTGATTTATCACATTGCATATATAGAATCGGCACTGGATGATCCGGAACATATCAGTCTGGATGGATATCCCCAGGAACTTCTGGAAGTTGTGGATAATGAACAGAAAGAAGTGAAGCGCCTGTTGAAAACTTCTTCTGACGGAAAGATGATCCAGGAGGGAATCCAGACAGTTATCCTCGGAAAACCAAATGCCGGAAAATCCTCACTGTTAAATCTTCTGATCGGAGAAAACAGGGCTATTGTGACAGATATTGCAGGAACGACCAGAGACATTCTGGAGGAATATATCACACTTCATGGAATATCTCTGAAGATTATTGATACAGCCGGAATCCGGGAAACAAAGGATATTGTGGAAAAAATAGGGGTAGACAGAGCCAGAGAAATGGCACAGAAAGCAGATCTGATTCTTTATGTAGTGGATTCTTCTGTTCCGCTTGACGAAAATGATGAAGAAATCATGGAAATGCTTACTGGAAAAAAGGCGATTATCCTGTATAATAAAACTGATCTTCAGCCGGAAATCCAGCCGGAAATCCTGAAAGAAAAAACAGGACATCCTGTAATTCCGATTTCTGCAAAAGAAGAAAAAGGCATTACAGAACTGGAAGAACAGATTAAAGATATGTTTTTTGGAGGAGAGATTTCCTTTAATGATGAGGTATATATTACAAATGCCCGTCATAAAGCAGCATTGGAAGAGGCTGACAGAAGCCTTGATCTGGTCAGAAACAGTATCGAAATGGGAATGCCGGAAGATTTCTTTTCTATAGATCTTATGAATGCATATGAAAATCTGGGTAAAATCCTCGGAGAGTCTGTTGGTGAAGACCTGGTAAATGAGATATTCAGCAAGTTTTGCATGGGTAAATAAAAATCAAAAAATCGCCTTCGGCGATTTTTGAAAGAATAGAATGAGCAGTTGTAAAATAAAAGGAGACAAAATGAGAACGTTAGTAGAAGATTATGATATTGTTGTAGTCGGTGCCGGTCATGCCGGATGTGAAGCAGCACTTGCGGGCGCGCGCCTGGGCCTGAATACAGTGATGTTTACTGTAAGTGTAGACAGTATCGCATTAATGCCATGTAACCCGAACGTAGGTGGCAGTTCCAAAGGCCATCTGGTAAGAGAGCTTGATGCCCTGGGCGGTGAAATGGGAAAAAATATTGACAAGACCTTTATCCAGTCCAAAATGCTTAACTGTTCCAAAGGACCTGCAGTGCACTCCTTACGTGCGCAGGCTGACAAACAGGCATACAGCAATGAAATGAGAAAAACGCTTGAAAATACACCTAATCTGACTATTAAACAGGGAGAAGTAACAAAACTTCTGGTCGAGGACGGAAAGATTACAGGGGTAAAAACATATTCCGGTGCAACTTATAACTGTAAAGCAGTGGTCCTCTGTACAGGAACTTATTTAAAAGCAAGATGTATTTACGGTGATGTAAGTAATTATACAGGACCAAACGGACTGCAGGCAGCCAACTACCTGACTGATTCTCTGAAAGAGCTGGGAATTGAAATGTTCCGTTTTAAAACAGGAACACCTGCCCGTATTGCCGGAAATACAATTGACTACAGCAAAATGGAGGAACAGTTTGGAGATGAGAGAGTTGTACCATTTTCATTCTCAACTAATCCGGAAGATGTTCAGATAGAGCAGAAATCCTGCTGGCTGACATATACAAATGAGAAAACTCATGAGATCATTCGTGCAAACCTTGATCGTTCTCCATTGTATTCCGGTATGATCGAAGGAACCGGTCCGCGTTATTGCCCGTCAATTGAAGATAAAGTAGTCCGTTTTGCAGATAAGAATCGTCATCAGGTATTTATTGAGCCGGAAGGTCTCTATACAAATGAGATGTATATTGGTGGAATGTCCAGTTCTCTGCCGGAAGATGTGCAGGAAGAAATGTATCATTCCGTACCGGGACTGGAACATGCAAAAATCGTAAAAAATGCATATGCCATCGAATATGACTGTATTAATCCACGTCAGTTATATCCTACACTGGAATTTAAGAAAATCAAAGGACTGTTCAGCGGCGGTCAGTTTAACGGAAGCTCAGGGTATGAAGAAGCAGCGGCGCAGGGACTGATCGCAGGAATTAATGCTGCTCTGGAAGTTAAAGGTCAGGAACAGCTGATTCTTGACCGTTCTGAGGCTTATATTGGTGTTCTTATTGATGATCTGGTAACAAAAGAAAACCATGAGCCATACAGAATGATGACCAGCAGAGCGGAGTACAGATTACTTCTCCGACAGGACAATGCGGATCTGAGACTTCGTAAAAAGGGATATCAGGCAGGGCTCATCAGTGAAGAGGATTATCAGAAAATCCTTACGAAAGAAGAACAGATAAAAACAGAGATCAGCAGAGTAGAACATACTCTGGCTGAACTGATCCGCCGTCCGGAACTTTCTTATGAAGCAATCAAACCACTTGATAAAGAACGTCCGGAACTGCCATGGGATGTACAGGAACAGGTTGACATTAACATCAAGTATGATGGATATATCCGCAGACAGTTAAAACAGGTAGAACAGTTTAAGAAACTGGAAGCAAAGAAAATCCCGACAGATCTTGATTATGAGAAAGTTGGAAGCCTGAGAATCGAAGCACGTCAGAAACTGGAAGCATACAGACCGATTTCAATCGGACAGGCTTCCCGAATTTCAGGAGTTTCTCCTGCTGATATATCAGTTTTACTGGTGTATCTTTCCAGTACGAAATAATTAATATAATACGCTTTAATGTGCTTATAAAAACAAGAAATTGGCAAAAAATATTAAAATAGTACATAAAAGAGTAAAATAACGGACTATAAATAACAGATAAAATCATAAAAGCACATAAAACAACCCTGTAAAATATACAAAAATAATAAATAAAGGTAGAAAAAGGAGAATAATACATGCCGTATAATCTGACGACATTGGAAAATGGATGCAGAGAACTGGGTATAGAGCTGAGCCAGAAGCAGAAAAATCAGTTTATCCAGTTTTATGAATTTCTGGTAGAAAAAAATAAGGTTATGAATCTGACAGGTATTACTGAGTTTGAGGAAGTACTTACAAAGCACTTTCTTGACAGTCTTGCCTGTGTAAAAGCCATTGATATGACAAAAGTAAAAACAATTATGGACATCGGTACAGGTGCCGGATTTCCAGGTGTGCCTTTGAAAATTGCTTTTCCACATCTGGAGGCATGTCTGCTGGATTCTCTGAAAAAGAGGGTAAACTTCCTTGAGGAAAGTTTTGAGCTTCTTGGATTAGAAGGGATTAAGGCGATTCATGGAAGAGCAGAAGAGTATGCAAAAAATAAAGAGTATCGTGAGAAATATGATCTCTGTGTATCCAGGGCAGTATCAAACCTTGCAACTCTGTCAGAATATTGTCTTCCTTATGTAAAGACAGGAGGAACTTTCATTTCCTATAAATCAGGAACTGTACAGGAAGAGGCAGAAGAAGCAGAGAAAGCAATCAATATCCTCGGTGGTCAGGTGAAAAACATCACATACTTTAAATTGCCGGACTCCGAGATTGACCGATCCCTTGTCATTATAAATAAGAAAAAATCTACACCTGGAAAGTATCCGCGTAAAGCAGGAACACCATTAAAAGAACCATTGTCATAATAAATCTATGTATAGTTGTCTCATGAAATCTTCTGGCAAAAAATGCCGAGATTTCGGGACAGCTATTTTTTTCAAACAAACATCACAGAATAATCACACTTTTATCCTAATTTCATCACAACTTCATCATAAACTATTTTTATAGAGATGTCCTCGGGTTCCCCCATTCTCTGTTTCACCTGGGGACATTTTCTATATTTTATTTTGGCAAAAATTAAGAGGAGGAGAACACATTGATTGAAGTAAACAATCTGGTTAAACGATATGGTAACCATACGGCAGTTGACCACCTTTCCTTTAAAATAGAGAAAGGCAAAATCTATGGATTTCTGGGACCAAATGGTGCAGGAAAATCCACTACAATGAATATGATAACCGGATACATCGCATCCACCGAAGGAACCGTCAAAATTGACGGACACGATATCCTCGAAGAACCGGAAGCGGCAAAGAAATGTATCGGTTATCTGCCTGAACAGCCGCCGGTCTATTTTGATATGACTGTCCTGGAATACATGAAATTTGTGGCAGATCTCAAGAAAATCCCAAAAGATAAAAAAGCAAACATGATCGAAGAAGTCATGGATATGGTAAAGATTTCAGACATGAGAAACCGTCTGATAAAGAACCTGTCAAAAGGTTACAGACAGAGAGTTGGTCTTGCTGAGGCGATTATGGGGTATCCGGAGGTGATCATCCTGGATGAGCCGACAGTAGGTCTTGACCCTAAACAGATTATTGAAATCCGAACCTTAATTAAAGAATTAAAAAAGAAACATACCGTTATTCTCAGCTCGCATATACTTTCTGAAGTAAGCGCGGTATGCGATTACGTGCTGATCATTTCTCATGGAAAACTGGTAGCAAGCGATACTCCTGAGAATCTTGGAAAACTTGCAGAGGGATCCAATACTCTGGAGATGCTTATTAAAGGTGAAAAAACACAGATCAGGCAGGCTCTCGAGGGAATCGAGGGAGTCAACAGCGTAACAATGGAAAAAGATGAGAAACAGAATCTCTGGAGTGTGAAAGTTTCAACAGAGGAGCAGAATGACATTCGGGAAGAAGTATTCTACAAAATGTCGGAGATTAACAGCCCAATCTATGAGATGAAGTCTAGGAAAGTATCACTGGAGGAAATCTTCCTTGAACTTACTGCATCCGATAAACCAATATCTGCAGACGAAGTCCCAAATACACCTGAAGATAAAGATACTGATGCCGGTAAATCAAACGAGACAAACGTAAAACAGACATCAGCAGAAATACCGGAAGAACAGAATAATGATAAAGGGGGAGAGAAATAACCATGACAGCTATATATAAAAGAGAGCTGAAAAGTTACCTGACATCCATGGTAGGATATTTATTTATCTTTTTCATTCTTGTACTGACAGGTATTTATTTTTCAGCATATCAGCTTTCAGCAGCATATCCGAAATTTGAATACACCTTAAGTGCAATTACCTTTGCATTCCTGATCGGAGTACCGATTTTGACTATGCGTGTACTTGCAGAGGAAAGAAAACAGAAAACAGATCAGCTGCTTCTGACAGCACCGGTTTCTGTGAGCGGTATTGTAATAGGTAAATATCTTGCACTGGTAACTGTATTTGCTGTTCCGATGGCAGTTATGTGTACTTATCCGCTGATTATGTCCAGGTTTGGCACAGTAGAGTTTGCATCTGCATATACAGCAGTCCTGGGATTCTTTCTCCTGGGATGTGCAAATATTGCAATCGGTGTATTTATGTCAGCATTAACTGAGAGCCAGGTAATTGCAGCGGTACTCACATTTGTTTTCTTATTTGCATTTTACATGATGAATGGTATTTCTTCATTCTTCTCTCAGACATCTATGTCGACATGCGTGACATTTGGGTTATTGATCCTGGCAGCAGCCATCATTATCTATACCATGATCAAGAATATTCTGATCTCAGCAGTGATCGGTGTGATCGGAGAAGTGGCACTGATTATTATTTATGTAGTAAAATCCAGTATTTTTGAGGGCGGTATTCAGAAAGTCCTGGATGTGTTTAATCTGAGCGGACACTTTGATAATTTTACAAGTAACATCTTTGATATAAAAGGAATTGTATATTTTCTTTCTGTGATCGCAGTATGCCTGTTCCTTACAACACAGTCTATTTTGAAGAGACGCTGGAATTAGTGGGGAGGTGAAAGAAAATGAAACTGAAAGAAAAGATGAAAAATAATAAGCATAAAAAATTTGACAAAAAGAAACTGATTGGCACCATCAGTAAGAAGCATATCAAAAACGGTTCTTACACAATGGTTATGTCAGTGATATTTATTGCAGTAGTTGTAGTGCTCAACATGATCGTAAATGCGATTCCGTCCAAATATTCAGAAATTGATATCAGCAGCCAGAAACTCTACAGTATTGGTGATGATACAAAAGCAATGCTGAAAGATCTGGACAAGGACGTAACAATTTACCAGATTGCACAGAGCGGTTCTGAAGATGAGAATATTACCAATCTGCTTAAGAAATATGAAGATGAATCCAAGCATATTAAAGTAGAGCAGAAGGATCCTGTAGTAAATCCTAAATTTATAACGGAATATACAAGTGATGATCTTTCTGCAAACAGTCTGATCGTTGTATGCGGCGACAGAAATAAAGTCATTGATTACAACAATATCTATGAGAGCACAATTGATTATCAGACCTACAGCTCTCAGACCACCGGTTTCGACGGTGAAGGTCAGATCACAAGTGCGATCGGATATGTAACATCCGAAGATCTCCCGATCCTTTATACACTCGAGGGACATGGTGAGAAGGAGATGGATTCTACTATCAAAGAAGACATCGAGAAGGCAAACATGGATATTCAGTCTCTGAATCTTCTTACAGAGGGAAGTGTTCCGGATGATGCAGACTGCCTGTTCATTGATTCTCCATCCACAGATATTTCAGAAGATGAAAAGACTGCTATTATTGATTATCTTGAAAATGGCGGAAAGGCGATGATTTTCTCTGATTATACAACAGAAGACCTGCCAAACTTTGATGCAGTTCTGGAAAACTATGGTGTTCAGAGAGAAGCTGGAATCGTATTTGAAGGTGATAATCAGCATTATGCAATGCAGATGCCATATTATCTGGTTCCGACTATAAACAGCACAGATGCAAGCTCTGAGACTGTTTCCGGAGGATATTATGTACTTGTACCATATGCACAGGGAATCAAAAAAATGGATGATGTAAGAGATACCGTAACGATCAACAGTATCCTCACCACATCAGACCAGGCATATTCCAAGACAGATCTGAACAGTGATACTCTGGAGAAAGAAGACGGAGACGAAGCTGGCCCATTTGATCTGGGAGTAAGCATCACAGAGACTCTGGATGATGACAAAGAAACG
>OHHC01000901.1_pt1 | contig 10273 bp, 10 predicted proteins | sample 1606381 | NCBI WGS metagenome assembly OHHC01 (sample SAMEA3879581, study PRJEB24766) | human gut metagenome | biome: human-associated habitat; feature: feces | place: USA | collected 1985/1987 | reverse complement strand
TGCTGGCCGCTGCCCCAACAACTCCTCCCTGTTTCCGCCGCTGGCGGCGGTCGTCATCGTTGCTGCGCATGGTCAGCGGAAAGAATATTTATAATTTCGGAGCACCGGAGCGTCTGCGGACACTCCGGTGCTCCATTTTCACGAGAGGGACTGGTGTGGTGAAAAATTTTCGCCTTTCTGTACAAACGCACTGAAAAATTGTAGGATAAGAATGGAAAAGACGTTCACTTTCACGCTTTACAGCTTTACCTAGATAAAGTAAAATAGGAACAGAAGCCTTTCATACTATGGGTGCGGAGGATGCCGCGCCGGATGTTTTTGTGTATAGAGACGCCGGAATTGTGCCGGTGCAGGGAAAGAAACACGGGAAAGGAAACGAGGGAGCGAAATGGAGTTCAGTCTGGAGCATCTGCAGCCAAAGGAGCGCGCCTCCTTTGCGCTGCGCAGCCTGTACGAGACGGCAGGCTGCCGCAAGTACCACATGGGACGGTTCGAGGAATACAGCCTGTATCAGGAGAACCGCAGCTTTCTGTCGTCGGAGCAGGTCATCACCTTTACCGATTTGGACGGCCGTCTGCTGGCGCTCAAGCCGGACGTGACCCTGTCCATCGCCAAGACGGCGCAGCCCGCCCCGGGCGAGACGCTGCGGTACTACTACCACGAGAACGTCTACCGCCCCTCCGCCGAAAGCCACACCTTTAAAGAGATCTCCCAGATGGGTCTGGAGATGCTGGGCGCTGTGGGCAAGGCTGAGGTGCAGCAGGCGGTGTGTCTGGCGGCGCAGTCGCTGGCGGCGCTGGGCGCAGAGTGGGTGCTGGAAGTCAGCCACATGGGCTACCTGTTCGGCCTGTTCGATGCGCTGGGCGTGCCGGAAGCCGCCCGGGCGCAGCTGCTGGAAAAGCTGCGGCAGAAAAACGCCCACGAGCTGCGCGCCGCTGTGCTTTCTGCGGGGCTTTCCGAAACGGCGGCAGACGCTTTGTGCGGGGTGCTGGAGCTTTCCGGCGGCTACGCGGCTACCCTTTCCAAGGCGGCAGCGCTCTGCCGCAACCCCGCCATGACCGCTGCTGTAGCAGAACTGACCGCCCTAGCGCCCACGCTGGGACAGGCAGGCGGCAGCATCCGGTTAGACCTGACCTTAGCCGGTGAGATGGAATACTACAACGGCCTTGTGTTTCAGGGCTATCTCAAAGCCCTGCCCCGCCCGCTGCTGAAGGGCGGACGGTACGATTTACTGCTGCAGAAATTCACCCCCGGGGCGGGTGCCATCGGCTTTGCGGTGTATCTGGACGAGCTGGACCGGCTGAACGCGATGCCGCCGGTACAGCATCAGGACACCGGCAAGGTGATGCTGAACGTGGCGCTGCCCAAAGGGCGGCTGGGCGACAAGGTGTATAACTTACTGGCGGGCATCGGCTACGGCTGCCCGGAGGACTACAACGCCACCCGCAAGCTGGTGGTGGAGAACCCGGCGGCGGGCATCCGGTATTTTCTGGTCAAGCCCAGTGATGTAGCCATCTATGTGGAGCACGGCGCTGCCGATGTAGGCATCGTGGGCAAGGATATCCTGACCGAGGCCGCCGCCGATGTGTACGAGCTGCTGGATACCGGCCTTGGCCGCTGCCGGATGTGCGTAGCCGCCCCGGCGGGCTACCGGGACGACCCCAGCCGCCCGGTGCGGGTGGCGACCAAATTCGTCAACATTGCAAAGAGCTACTATGCGTCCATCGGGCGGGATATCGATATCATCAAGCTGAACGGCTCCATTGAGCTGGCACCCATCCTTGGGCTTTCGGATGTCATTGTGGACATCGTGGAGACCGGCACCACCCTGCGGGAAAACGGCTTGCAGGTGGTCACCGAGTTCATGCCCATCTCGGCGCGGTTCATCGCCAACAAGGCCAGCTACCAGTTCAAGCACCGGCAGATGGACACCATGCTGGAAAAGCTGCGCGACACCTTGCACAAGCAGGAGGAAGAGAAATGATCAAGCTGTATAATTTTGACGAGCTGAAGCCGGAAGAGATTCTGAACCGGGACATCCGCGCCGAGAAGAACGTGGAGGACGTGGTGGACGCCATCATTGCGGACGTGCGCGCCCGGGGCGATGATGCCCTGAAGGACTACGCCCTGAAGTTTGACGGTGCAACAATCGAAAATTTACAGGTGACGCAGGCGGAGATCGACGAAGCCTTTGCGGGCATGGACCCCTATTTCCTCGAGACCCTGCGGCAGGCGGCGGAGAACATCGAGCAGTTCCACCGCCAGCAGGTGCACAAGAATTTTGTGATGAACGACCGCCCCGGCATTGTACTGGGGCAGAAATACACCCCCATTGAAAAGGCCGGTGTCTATGTGCCCGGCGGCACGGCGGCGTACCCTTCCACCGTGCTCATGGACGTCATTCCCGCCAAGGTGGCGGGGGTGTCCGAGATCGTCATGACCACCCCCGCCGGGAAGGACGGCAAGGTGAACCCGGTCATTCTGGCCGTCCTTGCCGGCGTGACCAAAATTTTCAAGACCGGCGGCGCACAGGCCGTGGCGGCGCTGGCCTACGGCACCCAGAGCATCCCGGCTGTGGATAAGATCGTAGGCCCCGGCAACATCTACGTTGCCACCGCCAAGCGCAAGGTGTTCGGCAAGGTGGGCATTGATATGATCGCGGGCCCCAGCGAGATTCTGGTGCTGGCAGACGGCAGCTGCAACCCCGCGTGGGTGGCGGCAGACCTGTTAAGTCAGGCCGAGCACGACAGGCTGGCAAGCCCGGTGCTTGTCACCGACAGCGCAGACCTTGCCAAGGCCGTACAGACCGAGCTGGAAGTACAAATTCCGCAGCTGCCCCGCGCCGCCATCGCCCGCGCCAGCGTGGACGACAACGGCAAGATCATCCTCTGCACCGACCTGCACAAGGCCATTGAAGCCTGCAACATCATCGCGCCGGAGCACTTGGAAGTCTGCGTGGAGGACCCCTTCGGGGTGCTGAACGAGATCCGCAACGCGGGCAGCATCTTCCTTGGCCGCAACGTGCCGGAAGCGCTGGGCGATTACTTTGCGGGCCCCAACCACACCCTGCCCACCAGCGGCACCGCACGCTTTTCCAGCCCGCTGGGCGTGGACGATTTCGTCAAGAAGTCCAGCTTCATCTACTACACCCGCGACGCGCTGGAAGCCGTTGCGCCCCGCATTGCAGACTTTGCCGAGCGCGAGGGTCTGCACGCTCACGCCCGCAGCGTGACCATCCGATATGAGAAGTAAGAGGAAACCATTATGAGCCGTTTTCTTTCCCCTGTCCTGTCCGCTGTCACCCCCTACACGCCCGGGGAGCAGCCGCAGGATCAGCAGTACATCAAACTGAACACCAACGAAAGCCCCTATCTGCCGTCGCCCCGGGTGGTGGCAGCCGTGAGCGAAGCCGAGGTGGAAAAGCTGCGCCTTTACTCCGACCCCGCCTGTGCACAGCTGCTGCGCACGGCGGCGGCGCATTTCGGCTTGCAGCCGTCACAGGTCATGCCCGGCAACGGCAGCGACGAGAACCTGTTCTTTGCGCTGCGGGCTTTCTGTGACGAAAATCACCCGCTGGCCTTTGCGGATATCACCTACGGCTGCTACGGCGTGTGGTGCGGCCTGCTGCGCATCCCCACCCATATCATCCCCTTAAAAGAGGACTTTACCCTTGACCCCGCCGATTACCACGGCCTGCACGAGACCATCGTCATTGCAAACCCCAACGCTCCCACCGGACTGTGCCTGCCCCGGGAGGCCATCGAGGGCATTTTGCAATCGAACCCGGACAGCGTGGTCATTGTGGACGAGGCCTATGTGGACTTTGGCGGCGAAAGCTGCGTGCCCCTCATCGACCAATACGACAACCTGCTGGTGGTGCAGACCTTCTCGAAATCCCGGCAGCTGGCGGGTGCGCGGCTGGGGCTTGCCATGGGCAATGCGGCGCTGATCGCCGATTTGAACCGGGTCAAGTTCAGCCTGAACCCCTACAACATCAACCGCCTGACCCTGAAGGCCGGGCAGGCTGCGCTGGAAGATACCGCCTACTTTGATAAGACCCGCGCCGCCATTATGGACACCCGCGCATGGACGATGCAGCAGCTGACTGACCGGGGCTTTACCGTGCTGGACAGCCGCGCAAACTTTGTATTTGCCAGCACAGAGCGGATAAACGGTGGTGTGCTATACAAAGAGTTAAAGAAAAATGGCATTCTGGTGCGGCATTTCGATGCGCCGCGCATTGAAAACTGGCTGCGTATCACCATCGGCACACCGGAGCAGATGCAGACGCTGATGGACGCTGTGGACAAAATACTGGAGGTGTGACAATGGCAGAGCGCATGGTAACGCTGGAACGCAGCACCAACGAGACCCAGATCGAGCTGACCCTTGATCTGGACGGCACCGGCCGCTACGAGATCGACACCGGGTGCGGCTTTCTGAACCACATGCTGGAGCTGTTTGCCCGGCACGGACGGTTTGATCTGGTGCTCACCTGCCACGGCGATGTGCAGGTGGACTACCACCACACCACCGAGGACGTGGGCATTGCGCTGGGACAGGCCTTTGCCCGGGCGCTGGGCGAGATGCGCGGCATCTGCCGCTACGGCAGCTTTTACCTGCCCATGGACGAGGCACTGGTGCTGTGCGCGGTAGATCTTTCCGGGCGCTGCACCCTGAACTGGGACATCCGCTGCCAGACCGAAAAGGTGGGCGATTTTGACGTGGAGTGCGCCAAGGAGTTCTGGTACGGCTTTGCCCGCAGCGTGCCCGCCACCGTCCATTTTGTGCAGTTTGCGGGCGAGAACACCCACCACATTCTGGAAGCCTGCTTCAAGGGCGCGGGCCACGCGCTGGCCGAAGCTGTGCGCATCGATGCGGCACACCGGGACGAGATCCCCTCCACGAAAGGACTGCTGGTATGATCGCCATTCTTGATTACGGGGTGGGCAACCTGTTCAGCCTGCGTTCCAGCTTGCAGCAGCTGGGGCTGCAGGCGGTGGTCACCGCCGACGCCGATGTCATCCGCGCCGCCGACCGACTTATCCTGCCGGGGGTGGGCGCATTCGGGGATGCCATGGCAAAGCTTACCGCCACCGGCCTTGTGCCGGTGCTGAAGGAGCAGGCAGAAGAGAAGCCCCTGCTGGGCATCTGCCTTGGGATGCAGCTGCTGTTTGAAAAAAGCTACGAATACGGCGAACACGCCGGGCTGGGCTTTATCAAAGGCGAGGTCTGCCCGCTGGGGCCTGACCTTGCGGACAAAGGGCTGAAGGTGCCGCAGATGGGCTGGAACGCTTTGCACATCGTAAAGGACGACCCCCTGTTCCGCTACATCCGCGAGGGCGAGTATGTGTACTACGTTCACAGCTACTACGGCAAAAACTGCGCTGAAAGCACCCTTGCCGTCAGTGATTATTCCATCCCGGTCACCGGCGCGGTGCGGGCAGGGCGGGTGTACGGCACCCAGTTCCACCCGGAAAAAAGCGGCGACACCGGGCTCAGAATTCTGAAGGCGTTCAGCGAATTGTGAGAGGGCGAGGACGCTAAAGGAGAAACAACTATGCAGCTATTTCCAGCCATTGACCTGCGCGGCGGGCAGGTGGTGCGCCTGACACAAGGCGATTACGACCGCATGACCGTTTACGGGCAGGACCCCTGCGCACAGGCACGCAGCTTTGTGGCCGCCGGGGCAAAAAATCTTCATGTAGTGGACTTGGACGGTGCCAAGGACGGCACCCTTTCCAACTACGACACCATTGCCGCGCTGGCAAAGCAGGGCGGTTTGTACATCGAGGTAGGCGGCGGCATCCGCACCGAGGAGCGCATTGAAAAATACCTCTCCCTCGGGGTGGGGCGCTGCATTCTGGGCAGCGTGGCGGTGACGGATTTTGCCTTTACCGCCCGGATGCTGCAAAAATACGGCGATAAAATTGCCGTGGGCGTGGACGCCAAGGACGGCTATGTGGCCATCCACGGCTGGAAGGAGGTCAGCGCCGAGCCGGGCGTGGCCTTCTGCAAGCGGCTGGCAGCGGCCGGCTGCACCGCCATCATCTACACCGACATTGCCTGTGACGGCGCGATGCAGGGCACAAATCTTGCCCTGTACCGCCAGCTGGCAAAAGAGGTGCCCGGGGTGGCCTTTACGGCCAGCGGCGGCATCTCCTCCGAGGCAGAGCTGCTGGAATTGCAGCAGATGGGCACGGCAGCGGCCATTCTGGGCAAAAGTCTGTACACCGGCGCGCTGGACCTTGCCCGCTGCGTGCAGCTGGTGCAGGACTGAGAAAGAGGGAGCTTTATGATAACCAAACGCATCATCCCCTGTCTGGACGTGCGCGACGGCCGGGTGGTCAAGGGCACAAACTTTGAGGGCATCAGGGACGTGGCCGACCCGGTGGAGATGGCACGGCTGTACAACGCCGCCGGGGCGGACGAGCTGGTGTTTTACGATATCACCGCCAGCTTTGAGGGACGCGCCCTCTTCACCGATATCCTGACCCGGGTGGCGGGAGAGATTTTTATCCCCCTGACCGTGGGCGGCGGCATCAACACGCTGGAGGATTTTGACCGGGTGCTGAAATGCGGCGCGGATAAGGTAAGCGTCAACTCCGGCGCGCTGAAAGACCCCGGGCTGATCCCCGCCGCCGCGCAGCGCTACGGCGACCAGTGCGTGGTGCTTTCCGCAGATGTGAAGCGTGTGAACGGACAGTTCCGGGTGTTCGCCAAGGGCGGGCGCGAGGATACCGGCCGGGATGCGCTGGACTGGATCAGCTGGTGCGCCGCCCACGGCGCGGGCGAAATATGCCTGAACAGCATCGACACCGACGGCGTGCGCAACGGCTTCGACCTTGAAATGCTGGACGCGGTGGCTGCCCGGGTGAACATCCCCATCATTGCCAGCGGCGGCGCGGGCAAAAAAGAGGATTTTCTGGAGCTGTTCCACCACAAGGGCATCGACGCTGGGCTGGCGGCGGGCATCTTCCACCAGAAGCTGCTGGGCATCCGGGAGCTGAAGGAATACCTGAACGCCAACGGCGTGGAGATGCGGCTGTAAAAACGCATAAAACCCTTGCATTTTTGTCTTGAATACGATAAAATACACAATATCCCCATCCGGGGAGGGAGAACCGTCATGGAACTGAAATTTGATGAAAAAGGCCTGATCCCCGCCATCGTGCAGGATCACTACACAAAGCAGGTGCTCACCCTTGCCTACATGAACGCCGAAACGCTGGCGCTGACCATTGCCGAGGGGCGCACCGTATTCTGGAGCCGCAGCCGTCAGGAGATCTGGCGCAAGGGCGAGACCAGCGGCAATGTGCAGCGGGTGGTGTCCATTACCGCCGACTGCGATGCCGATGCACTGGTGGTAGAGGTCGTAAAGGACGGCCCCGCCTGCCACACCGGGGCAGAGAGCTGCTTTTTCAACGAGGTATACGTCTCCCCGGAGCTGAAGCAGTTCAGCTGGCAGGGGCTGTATAACCTCATCAAGGGCCGCAAGGATACCCCCACGGAGGGCAGCTACACCACCTACCTGTTTGAAAAGGGCAAGGAGAAGATCCTGAAAAAGGTGGGCGAAGAGTGCACCGAGGTCATCATTGCGGGTGAAAAAGAGGACAAGGCCGAGACGGTCTACGAGATCAGCGACCTTGCCTATCATGTACTGGTGCTGATGGTCAGCGCGGGCATTACCGTAGAGGATGTGACCCGGGAGCTGGAAAAGCGCCATGTCATCGACCACAAGGTCAAGCAGGAAAGGATGCAGTGAGAAGCCTATGGCAGATTACAGAAAATCCAGCGTACATTGCCACTCTACCCTGTGTGACGGCAAAAACACCCTGCAGGAGATGGCGGGTGCCGCCTGTGCGCAGGGGTTGACCACCCTTGGCTTCAGCGGCCACAGCTACACAACGCCCGACCGCGAATACTGCATGACCCCCGGCCGCACTGCGCAGTACCGCGCCACCATTGCCAAGCTGAAAAACGAGTACCGTGGCAAGGTGGACATCCTGTGCGGCATCGAGTGGGACCTGCTGAGCGAGGGCACGCCCAAAGGCTTTGATTACTGGATCGGCAGCGCGCACCATCTGTACGGCAAAAATACCGGCAAATACTACGAGATCGATTTCCGCCCCGAGGATCTGCGGGACTGCATCAGCAACGATTTTGACGGCGATTCGCTGGCAGCGGTGGAAGCCTATTTTGCCGAGGTGGAGAAGATCGCCGCCAAAAAACCGGATATTCTGGGACATATCGACCTTGTCAAAAAGCTGAACGCGGACGGCAGCTTTTTTGACGAGGAGTCTCCCCGCTACAAGGCAGCGGCGTTCAAGGCGCTGCAAGCTGCCCGGGAGAACGACTGCATTCTGGAGGTAAACACCGGCGGCGTATACCGGGGCTACCGCAAGGACTTCTACCCCGGCGCATGGCTGCTGGGCGAGTGGAACAAGCTGGGCGGCAGGGTGATCATCACCGCCGACGCTCACGACACCGCTGCACTGACCTTCGGCTTTGACGAAGCCGCCGCCGCCATCAAGGCCGCAGGCTTTACCGCCCTGACCGTGCTGACCGTCAACGGGTTTGAGCAGCAGGAGTTATAAAAAAGCAGTTGCGAAACACCTACGGTGTTTCGCAACTACACAAATAAATTTTTTTTAAATCGTTTTACCGCAAAAGAGGCCACTGCACAGTTTTTGTGCAACGGCCTCCTTTTTGCGCGAAGAAAGGAATCCTATGACCCAGACGCGACCCCTGAAAACAAACCTCTTTAACCGGAATGCAGACCTGCTGCACGGGCCTATTTTCAAGAATCTTTTTCTGTTCATGCTGCCCATTCTGGTGTCCAATTTATTCCAGCAGCTGTATAATACCGTGGATACCATGATCGTGGGCAACGTGCTGGGCGATACCGCACTGGCTGCCATCGGCTCCTGCGGGTCCATCTACGAGCTGCTGGTGGGCTTTGGCATCGGCATCGGCAACGGGCTTTCCATCGTGGCTGCACGCTCCTACGGGGCACAGGACGAGGATCTGCTCAAAAGGACGGTGGCCGGGGCGCTGGTCATCGGGCTTTGCGCAAGCTTTGTCATTACCACGGCGGGCTTTTTCGGCCTGCGGCCGCTGTTGCAGCTGCTGGACACCCCCGCAGAGATTTTAGAGGACGCCTACCGCTACATCAGCGTCATCGACTTGGGCGTGCTGGTGATGTTCCTTTATAACCTGTGCGCCGGACTGCTGCGCGCCATCGGCAACAGCGTGATGCCGCTGGTGTTCCTGCTCATCAGTTCGGGGCTGAACGTGGCGCTGGATCTGTGGTTCATTGCCGGGCTGGGCATGGGCGTGCAGGGCGCGGCGGTGGCTACCGTCATTGCGCAGGGCATCTCGGTGGTGCTGTGCATTCTGTATGTGATGCGCCGCGTGCCGCTGCTGCTGCCCGCCCGCAAGCACTGGGCGGTGGGGCAGCATTTGTACTGGGAGCTGTTCAGTCAGAGCATCTCCATGGGGCTGATGAGCAGCATCGTGTCGGCGGGGTCGGTGGTGCTGCAATACGGCATCAACGGGCTGGGCACGCTGACCATTGCAGGGCACACCGCCGCGCGCAAGCTGTTCTCCTTTACCAGTATGCCGCTGATCTCCATGGCAAACGCCGGCTCCACCTTTGTCTCTCAGAACCGGGGTGCAGCCCAGCCGGAGCGGGTGCGCAAGGGAATGCGCACCATGTACCTGTGCTCGGTGGTCATCATGGCGGCAGAGGTGGTGCTGATGCAGCTTTTTGCCCGGCAGCTGGTGCAGCTGATCTCCGGTTCCTCCGCGCCCCTCGTGCTGGAAAACGGCGCACGGTATCTGATGTGGAACGCGCCGTTCTACGCGGTGCTGGGGGTGCTGCTGTGCACCCGGTACGCCTTGCAGAGCCTTGGGCAGAAGGTGCTGCCGCTGTTTTCCAGCGTCATCGAGCTGGTAGGCAAGGTGATCTTTGTGCTGGTATTCATCCCGCGCTACGCCTACAACGCCGTCATCCTGTGCGAGCCCATCATCTGGTGCTTCATGGCGGCATATCTCGTGGCAGTGTACCGCCGCGACGCCTTTGTGTATCCAAGGAAGAAAACCATCTGAATGCGCTCCGCTTGCACTTTGCGCATATTCAGCGGAAAATATATTTTGAATTTTGGGGTTCTGAAAAGTCTGCGGAGCTTGTCGGGGCAAAGCCCCTCCATCTGCTTGCGCAGACCGCTCTGCCGCTTAAAAGCCCCACTGGGGCTTTCATTGCTGCGCAAAC
>OHHC01000898.1_pt1 | contig 10280 bp, 14 predicted proteins | sample 1606381 | NCBI WGS metagenome assembly OHHC01 (sample SAMEA3879581, study PRJEB24766) | human gut metagenome | biome: human-associated habitat; feature: feces | place: USA | collected 1985/1987 | reverse complement strand
TCCATAGCAGAGGGCCGGGGCCAACAGTTACTTTCTGCGGCCCCGGCGCTGTTTCCGTTCAATTTCTTTCTGTTTCTTCTTTTCCCGCTCCACCCGAATATCAATGGCCGCAATAATGAAGGCCCGTTCTTTCCGGGGCAAGTCCAGAAAAGCAGATGGTGTCAAATGCAGTTCGTGAAGGCAATAGTAAGCAATGTTCGCTTCACCATCACCTTCACAGATTAGTTTTTTGCTTCATCAACCTCATCCTGCATGGTGGTATCAAAACCACACACTTCCTGAATCTTGGTCAGGTATTCGGCATATTCGCCGGGGGTCAGCATGGTTTTCAGAAGGGCATCAGCGCCCATGACCTTGTAGCTGTCCTGAAGTTCCTTATCATTCAGATTGGGGAACACGGTACAAGCCACGGCCAGCTTGCCAAGGTAAAGATCATAGTCGGTTTCCTTCTGATACTGGTTCTTCTTGCCGGGAACCGGAACACGCTTGGCACAGGACTTCCGAAGGGCTTCATCCTCGGTGCCGGTAATGGTCTTGATCTCCCAAGGAATGGGGTTGCCATCCTCACCCAAGAAGCGTTTGGAAGCAACAAACTTGATGTTCTCAACGGGAACGGCGTTTTCAGCCAAAAAAGCGGACAGGCTCATTGTTTTTTCCTCCTATATTTTGATACGAAAAAAGGCCCCGGCCCCTACCGAAGTAAGGCCGGGGCGCTCTGCTTACTGCATACCGGCCAAAAGGCTGAAGGTTTCGGGCATCTCGAAATCTTCAAAGGTGAAGTCCATATCTTCATCCAAGTATTCCGCATCAGCATCAAACTTGGCAAGCAAGCCGCCATCCATATTGCAATCCTTCAGGATCACGGTCTGACGGCCCACAGAAGAAGTGGGATCTTCATTTGTCACCTGAATGTCAAAATAGACATCCTCGCCGGTGTCCTTATAACGCTTCATCAGTTCACGGAAGATGGAAGTGTTATAGTGGAAGGTGGCGGAACCCGTACCCTTCCAGCCGGTGGCCTTATTGCCCTTGCCGGTCTTGCCCAAAATAGGAACTTCCGTTTTGTTCTTCTCAAAGTTGGCTTCAAGGTTGATAGCCTGCATGAAGTTGTAACGGTTATCCCCGATGGTCACGAAACATTCAGCCAAGGAAGCAGAAACAGCATCCTTGGCGTTCATGATGGTTCTATCTGCCATGATGGTTGTACCTCCTTACTGAACATAGACGGTCATATAAAGCTGTTCCATAGCGTTCACGGGGGTCACATAATCAGTAACCACCACGGATTTCTTGGTATCGCCCTTTTCAACCGTCACATTTTCGCCGCTGAAGTTCTCAATGGCCCGAATATCCTGAAGTTCCGTGTGGTGCTTCACAATATCGTTCCAAAGGGAAATCCGGCCAGCGGCATCATTGGGAACCTTGCCAAGATACTTCTTGCCGAACAGAACGGCAATATCATTGGCGATCTGATCCAAAACTCGGATCGTCTGGTTGCTGGAAAAGTCGCTGGACTTTTCATCCGTGATGGAAATGAAGCTGTTAATGTCAGTCAGGACACACACCGCTTCATCCACACGATGGAACATGAAGGAACCTTCCTTGATACCGTTTTCAAGCTGGGTCTGCGTGAAATCGGTATCAACATCATATTCACCATCATAGGTCATGTTGGTGGCGCTCTTATTGACCGCCGTTCCGCCGATCACGCCCGTAACCCAAGGGATCAGGGCGGTGGAAGTCTTGTCGGAAGTCAGGCCGTTCTTGACGCTCACAACGCCTTCATAATCGGCCAGCTTGCGGAAAAGAACCACCTGAAACTTCTTGCCCACATCATCACGCATCCGCTTTGCGAAGGCCGCAAACAGGGCGGTGATGGTGGCCTTGCTCTCGGTGCAACCCATAGCGTTGAAGGTGTACGCTTCCGCCTGATCAAGATAGGTCTGATAGTCGGAATCGGCCACGGTGCCATTGGTGCCGCCCGTCAGGGGCAAAGAAGCGGTCAAAGAAAGGGTTCCGCTGGACTTCCAATCCACATAGGCATTGGCCTTCAGATCGGTGATAGCGGCCACACCTTCCTGAAGATCAACCTGAACGGTTCCCAAGAAGGTTGCCACATCGAACAGCGGCTTCTGTTCTGTGGTGTTTTCATTTGCCGTGATAACGGTACGAAGATCATTACCACGGGTGCCGGGGTATTTGGCCGTTGCGTAGGTGTTAGCCGCCTTTACGCCGCTGGTGCCAAGGCGGAAGAAATGAACGGTTTTGGCGTGAAGGAAGATTTCACGCATAGGCTTCAGTTCATCCGCCGTGTACGCATAGCCGAAGATTTTCTGACTATTCTTGATGAAGTCAGCCTGTTCCACCGTGAAAATCTTGCCTTCAGGCCCCCAATTCATAGCAAGGGGGATGGTGACAATGCCACGGTCAGAAAGGGTGGCGCTTGCCTGCGCCACAGAAATGAAGTTGATATATGCACCGGGCAGAACCTTGTTCTGCACCAAGAAGGTGCCGCCGCCAAGGGCCATATTATTTCACCTTACCTTTCATAAAGTCATTGATCAGCCCATCAATCTGATCGAAGGTGTATTCCTTCCCATCTTCCAAAAGGACAGACAGAAGATCACGCCGGTCAGCGTAACGCCTGAAGGTCAACACCCGTTCTTTGGGGAATACCACCGGGGCCGTGATGGTCGGTTCCTGTGCGGTGGCGGCTTTCTTTCTGGTAGCCATTCAATCACCCTTTCTTTGGCTCCACAGTAGTTTCCAAGGTTTCCATTGCGGTTTCCTCGGTTTCTCTGCGAAGTGTCAAATTGTAGTTCACGAAGAAGTGAAGAACCCCGTCTTGCACTTCATAACTCATGGAAGTTCCGTGAAGCACATCCCCATTGGGAAGGGTGATGAACTCCAAACATTCCATCAAATCCCCGGCCATAGTGAACAATTCAGCGTTGTTTCTCCCGCTGGTTGGGAAATAGTGAACATCCAGCGGGTTCCGGTTCATGAATCGGTTCTTCTGCAACGGGGAAATGTCAGGCTTCAGGACAGCAATGAAAAAACAGGGTTCCTTGAAGCCCTGTTCCACATCATTCTGATAGATTTTGTACCCGGCTCCAAAGGTGGCGTTCAGCTTCATGGAAACACCTTTGATGATTTCATTGATCAACTGAACACCCCCTTCAAAGCGTCATACAACATATCATTCAGAATGGACGGGGCCAAGGTTTTCACTTCCTGTTCGGAAATCGTCAGCATGAACCGCCCCTTCACCCAACTTGCCTTCAGGGTCTTTCCCAAGGCTGGAACATAGCGCCCCGGTGTTTGCCGGTGGCCGTATTCCACATAGGACGCATATTCCAAATTGTTGATGATGGTCACGGTGTACTGCTCCCCATGTTTTTCAATGGGAAGGATCGTCCAAGCGTCACGCAAGGAACCGCCACGATAACCGGGCCAATATTCTTCCTTGGCTTCATCCGTGGCATACGGCGGAACCACACCAACGGGGGTTCTTTTCTTCACCTTATTCAGAAGGATTTGGGCAATCTTCTTGGCGGCATCCCGGCAAAGCCGATCCATGTCAACTTCCGAAAGCTGTTGAAGGCGTTCATCCAGCTTCTTCAATTCCCGGTAATCACACCGGCCCCATCTTCCCATCAGGCCCACCCCCTGAAGGGTTCAAGCATGATTTCTTGATGGTTGGAAAACACGCCCGGTTCACCGGAACGGGCATAGGTGAAGGTTCGTTCCATATCATTTGGACGGGTTACAACGATCTTGCAACCTGCGGGAACCTTCACATCCGGGGAAAGGAACAGCTTCACCACCTGTTGGGCGGTTGCCACTTCATCCCCATTGGTTGAAGTTAATGTTTCAAAAGACAGCTTGCACGGCTGATCCTGAAGAAGCGGCTTTTCTTCAGAATCCGTCAGGTGGGTGACAGGATCGGTGACTTCCTCACGGATGAAGATAGAACACCGATCCTTCCACAACCGTTCCAAAGAGGTTCGCACGGCCTTATTTACCATACCAACCGCCTATAACGATAGATTTCACCAATGCGCCCGTTGATCAGATAATCAATCAGGCTGTTCAACCTCTGTTCAGGGGTTGAACTACCTTCACCAAGGGCAAAGGTAATGTTGGTGTCACCTTCCTGAATGGATTTCACCGCCGCCGCATCCAGATCAAACCCTTCAAGCTGTCCAGAACACTTCTTCATGTTCAGGTATTCGCCCACGGCCATAGAAACGGCCAGACTTTCCAACCCCTCCGGGATTTCGGAAAGGTTGGAAAGGTTTTTGATCCGCCATTGAACATTGTTCAAGACAATATCCAACAGCGGATCATCAGCGGCCCCCGCCACGCCAAGGGCCGTTAGCATTGCAACCGCTTTATCACGCAACGGGGTTCACCGCCTTTAGCCACGGGAAAGAATCCGGGCAATGGGAATGGCCTTGTGGTTGATGTAGGAACGCTGACTTGCGGTGCTTTCACCGGAATGAACCAGCGTCCAGTTGCCGCCGTTTTCCAGCTCAGCCGCCGTGGGGCTGGTGCTTGCCTGCGTTTTCTTCTCATAGGACAGGCCGAAGGGGGCGAAAACCTTACGCTGACGCATATACAGCAAATCCTCACCGCCGTTGGTCTTGGGGTCACGGGCCATTTCATAGGGAACCTTTACGCCGATGTCCTCATAAGAGAAGGCACCGTTGCCCATAGCGTAGGTGGTGTACTGAACACCAGCAACCACATAATCATTGGCCGCAAGGGTCTTGGAACCGAAGTAGGGCGTGACCTTGGACAGAAGGATTTCACCATCAGCGGGGGTGCCAGAAGCGACGATCTTCAAAGCGCCGGTGGTGTTGGCATCGGCATCGAAATAGCCTTCAGAAACGGGCATCTGATCGGTGACGATCACCAGCTTGCCGTTCCAAGTACCCAATTCCAAATCACGCTGAATCCCATCCTTATCGGTGTACTTCAGGCGTTCGATCAGGTTCAGGTTTTCAAGGCCGGTGGAAACATCACTATGGCAGAAAACCAAAGTGAACTTCTTCTTGTTCGCACCGCAAGCCTTGTTTGCCGCCGTATTCAGGGTGGTGGCGGTCATAGCACCGGAAACGGTGGTGGTGTGCTTCTCCACAAATTCCTTGTTCTTGGCATCGGCGGTGGACATGGCGAAAATGCCCTTCAGGATGGAAAGAATGGTGGCTTCATCCAGTTCATCCTTGTACTGTGCAACCTGTTCGCTGATATTCGCCATGAAATCAACGCCACCGGTCACATCATAGGAAAAATCACGCTCTTTCCACGCCTTGGCACGGCCAACCACCACAATACCCTGTTCAAAGGTCTTGGTGGAAGTGGCGGTAATGTCGGTAGAACCGTCATAGTTCACCGCATCACCGTCAATCAGGCCACGCATGGCAAGACGGGCGTAGGCGGTGCCGTTCTGACCGCTGAACACTTCCTGAATGTCAGGGTTTGCGGCCAATGCACGGGATTTCTTGATTTCGTTCATGTTCAGGTTGGGAACACGGGCCACCATGTACTTGAACGCTTCAGCATTGAAACTCTTGGAATCAAACTTGTTGTTAGGCATAGTTCAAAACTTCCTTTCTAAAAATAAGATTTGTAGGGGTGTTGGTTAGTCCAACTTTGCATCCGGGTGGGCTTCCAAATACTGACACAGTTCATCATAGGTCATTTTGGAAGGATCATCACCGGCCGGGGGTGTATCACTCTTTTCACCGGGCTTGGCACCCTTGAACTTCTTATCAGGGGCCTTGGTGTCAAACAGAAAAGCCGTGTCCTGACCGTCCACCAGCTTCTTGATTTCGTCACCCAAACCCTTCACCGTGCCATCATCGGCCAGTTCAGCCTTGGCAAGAAAATCAGCCATCAGCGCCTTAACAGCGGTGTTGTTCTTGGCCTTGGCTCCGGTCAATGCCATATCAACAGCGTTGCCGATCTTCAGCGCCTTCATTTCGGCTTCATGGGCCTTCTTCTGGTTGGCGTTGTCGGTCTGAAGCTGTGTGATCTGATCCTGAAGCGCCTTGGTGTCACCTGTGGACTTCTTCAGCGTTTCAAGCTGGGTGTCACGCTCTTTGATCGTGTTCTTTGCGTTGGTCAGTTCGGTGTTGACCTCATTGAAGCGGCTTTTGGTAACGAAGGAACCGTTCAGGCCCTCCATGACCTTATTGGCCTGTTCCTCGGTCAAGCCCCATTCCAACAGATTTTCCTTTGTCATAGTGATAACCTCCAAATCCTTTTTTACCGTGGGTTAGGAACCACGATTTTATTTAGATTTCTGTTTACCGCCCACAAATCCAAAACGGCGATGGTATGAAAAAACCACCACCGGCCAAAGGCCGGGGTGGTCAAATCATCAGATATTAAATTGGGGTGTTCAAAACCGTTCCATCAGGATATACGGCCATCAAGGGAAGGCTTGCATCTTTCTCATACACAGCGCCTTCCGCTTTGCATCGGAACACATATCCGGTTCCATCCCTTCCACAACATTCCTGAATGATATAGCCGTATTCTTCACCGGTATCATCATCCTTTTCACGGAACTTCTGAAGGATTTCCCGTGCTTCCTGTTCGGTCATATCATTTCACCTCCACGGTAGCAGAAATAATGTTGGGGTCAGTTGTCAGCGCCTTATCATCCAACCGGAAATAGCCAAAACACCCTTTGGAACCTCTGGTGAAGTAATCGGAAGCGTCCATATTCCCGGTTTGGGGATCAAGGTAATGGACTACACCACCGGTTTTTTCCGCAATGAACACATGGGCGCTTCCGCCATAGGTTCTTTTCCATTTGATATAAATGGAAAAGCGGGAACCATCGGGGGCATTTGCCAACGCCTTTTTCACGGCGGCTTCCGTCTGGTTCAATGCGTAGGCTTGATAGGAATATTGATATGCCCCCGGCTGAATGAAACATTCAGAACCCCAAGAAATAATGTTATTGGTGGAAGGCTTGGGCTTTGCAACCACATCATATCCACGGCGGCGAAATTCATACGCCTGAACACAACGCTGACAGTTCACGCCATAGGCGCTTCCCCGTGAATAGTTGGGGTTCGCTCCCTTGACAGCATCTTGAATCGCCATCGAAGTTCCTTTCTTGGCTCCGGTGGCCTGTTCCACTATATCCAATATAGCCGTAGCGGTTGCGGCTGTCAAGCCAGCCTTAGAACCTCCGTTCACGAAGGTCTGAACCCAATCAGCATATTTCATGTTGGCGGGAACATAGTACACATCCCCATCGGCGTTCCGGGCGGCTCTTTCACCGGCATACTTGGGATCAATGGCCGGGGCCGTAGTTCCTCGACAGTTGGGGTGGAACGGCGGCACAGTCACGCCGGGTTCATATTGGGAAATAGGGATCACCTTACCATCAAGCCCACCACAAATGGAACAGGTATGGGAATCCAGCGTTTCAATGATTTCCACCATTTCAACATCCAAATCCTTGTAACATTCCTTGGTGGCAACTGCATTGAAATAGGTGGTTTCGGTGTTGACCAATCGCCCCGCCTTATACCGATGAACCCCGAACTGCTTCTGAATGGCCGCGGTGATCTTGGCCGGGGAATCACCCCGAAGAAGCCCTTGTGTCAGGCTCTTACTGACCGAACCCACCAAATCATTTTTGTTCAGCCAACAGCGATCCCGGAAGGTTCGCCCGTCCGTTGTCCAAGGCTTTGAAAGCAAGGTTTCAAGTTTTTTCTGATCCAGCCCGGTAATATCCCAACCAAGGCCCACGCCCTTCTGAACCTCAAAGGCTGTGTGGGTGTAACCATTGCCCACAACCTTCTTCAACAGGGCATCCAGACTATCAACCTGATTGCCATATAGCAATTCAAGCTGTTGTTGAATACCTGTCTGAACAGCTTCAAGGCGGGAAATGTGGAACCGGGTGGACGCATTTTCCAGCTTCTTCAGCCATGCCGCATCCAACCCGGCCTGTTCACCGATCTTGATATACTGTTCAACGCTCCAATGAAATTCTTCAAGCTGTCCAGCGGTCAGCCATTTCCGGGCATCGGTCAGGCTGATTTGGTTGTTCACCGCAAAACGGGCATACCAGCTTTCAATTTCCTTCTGAACTGAACGCTGGGCATCCAAATACAGTTCTTCCATGTCCTGAATGGTTCGCTGGGCTTCTTGGTGGGCGCTGTCCTCCAAGATGGAAAACCGCCCACGCCAATAATCCGCATTTCTCATGGGCCGTTCCTCCAATCCTGAAAAATGGTGCTGAAGGTGGGATTTGAACCCACGCGCCGCTATTAACGACCTACTCCCTTTCCAGGGGAGCCCCTTCGGCCAGCTTGGGTACTTCTCCATAAAAAACGGAGAGGGTGGGATTCGAACCCACGCGCCCTTTCGGACAAACGGTTTTCAAGACCGCCTCGTTATGACCACTTCGATACCTCTCCGTATTCTGTTTTCGCTGTTCATCTGAATCAGCGCAAGACATATATTACCATCCCCGGCTCTTTATGTCAATAACAATTTTTCATTTTTTTTGCTTTTTTTAAAAAAACTTCTGCAATTAACAAATCTTCCGGTGTTGTGACCTTGATATTCTCGTATTTTCCCTGAACAAGCTTGACTTTATGACCGGTAAACCGTTCCACAATCATTGCATCATCCGTGATCCTTTCGCCGGATTCTGCTGCCTGCCACATTTCCCCATATGCTTCCATTAAAAGTTCATAAGAAAAGCTCTGTGGTGTCTGTACCGCCCACAGACAGCTTCTGTCCGGTGTATCCACAGCATAATGTTTTGCATTTCCCACTTTGATCGTATCTTTTACCGGTACACCAATCACACATGCATGCTCCTCTTCTACGGCACGCATGGACAACCGGATTTCCGTTTCATCAATCATCGGACGTGCCCCATCATGGATCAGAACATAGTCGGTGCCCGCAGCTGCTTTTAATCCTTCATATACTGACAGATAACGTTCTTTGCCGCCCGGAATCACCGCGCGGACTTTTCTGAAATCACAAGCCTCTACAATTTCTTTTCTGCAATAGGAAACATCATCTTTTCCTGTTACCAGTATAATATCATCTACCGGACTCTTTTCAAATGCATACAGACTGTAATAGACCAGCGGATGTCCACACAGTTCCATAAACTGTTTGGGTGTATCACTTTGCATTCTTCTTCCACTGCCTGCCGCAAGTACGATCGCTGTATAGCGTTTCCTGTTTTCCATCCGGTCATTCTCCCAATTTCAGATTCGGAACAGCGTTCAGATCCAGCCCTGCACGTTTTCCCGCAATAAAGTCATAATATGCTGCAGCACCTATCATCGCTGCGTTATCGGTGCACAGAATCGGCGAAGGATGATAAAATTTCACCCCTTCTTCACGGCACATCTGTTCCATAGCCGCACGGATTACTCCGTTGGATGCAACTCCGCCGGCAATTGCAAAACTGTCCATATGATATTCGCGGATTGCATGCCGCGCATGATCCACCAGCACATCCGTCACCGACTGCTGGAATGATGCTGCAACATCCGCCTGATTAATTGGAAGATTTTTCATCCTGCATCCGTTCAGATAATTCAGCACCGCAGACTTTAATCCACTGAAACTGAAATCATATACCCCATCTGCAATCTTTGCCCGCGGAAAGGAAATTGCCTTCGGATCTCCTTCATGGGAAACTTTTTCAATTTTTGGTCCTCCCGGATATCCCAGCCCGATTGCGCGTGCCACTTTATCAAATGCTTCTCCTGCCGCATCATCTCTTGTTTTGCCGATAATGCGCATTTTTGTGTAATCCTCAACCATTACAATATGACTGTGACCGCCCGAAACAACAAGGCAAAGAAACGGCGGTTTTAAATCGGGATTAGAAATATAATTAGAGGCAATGTGCGATCTTAAATGATGGGTCGGAACAAGCGGAAGTCCTGTTGAAAGAGAAAGTCCCTTTGCAAAATTAACTCCTACAAGCAAAGCCCCTATAAGACCAGGTGCATATGTAACCGCAATTGCATCTATTTCTTTTAAAGTAAGTTCTGCCTGCTCAAGCGAGTTTTTTACAACAGGCACTATTGCCTCGGCGTGTCTGCGGGATGCAATTTCGGGAACAACACCGCCATACAGTTTATGCTCCTCAACCTGAGAGGCAACAACAGAGGATATAACTTTTCTTCCGTCCTCAACAACCGCTGCTGCGGTTTCGTCACAAGAGGACTCTATTGCAAGTATCTTCATAAAAATAATCCTTTCGTTTTATCAAA
>OHHC01000893.1_pt1 | contig 10325 bp, 9 predicted proteins | sample 1606381 | NCBI WGS metagenome assembly OHHC01 (sample SAMEA3879581, study PRJEB24766) | human gut metagenome | biome: human-associated habitat; feature: feces | place: USA | collected 1985/1987 | reverse complement strand
GGCTGCGGACAGTTTGGTACAGCGCCTTATGCAGCTTGAGCACGCTCAGGAAGCAGCCGTTGTCGAACGCATATTGGGCGACAAAGTTGCAGGCCTCCATATATGCTTTGGACATGACCCCAAAGGCCAATACATCTTCTTCGCTGGGGCGAAGGTGCAGTTTCATGGTAATTGCGATGGTAGGCATAGGTTTCCCTCCTTTCTGTATGGGGATGGGTTATACTATGCACGCATCGCAGACCCTATTGGCGAAAATACCATCCCCGATTCCTCGGAGGAGGTGATGTTAAACCGCCCCTAAAGGGGCGTCGTTTCAGACCGAATTGTACCTTATGAAGTGCCGGCGCGTGAGGATGGGAGCTGGTACACCGGGTTGGCGGGTCTCGCTGTTTTGTACAACCGGGAAATATCCTGGCTGTTGTTGCAAACAGGCAGTTCTCACGGATCCTGCGTAGGCTCCGAAGGAGCCCGACCTGGGGGAACTAGCCTGGGATGTAGGCAAAAAAAAGGAGCGGGACCGGGAGATATCCTCCTGGGCCCGCTTTTGGCGCGGTATTAGATTCTCTGTGCTCCTGCGATGGCGCCCTGATCAATGACGATGCGTCCATCGCTGATACGGCTGCCGAAGTCACCGAACAATGTGCCGTCCCAGTCTGAGAGAACCATCTCATAGTCGCTGATTTCCTCCAGCCGGCCGGATACGATGCTCTGGCCACCCCAGAGCCTCAGTTGCTCACCAATACGGATCTCGTCCTGATGCTTGGTGTTCAGGGGGACTAGGGCGGGGCGGAACCCGAGGCTCGCGTTTCGATAGCCGGACGAGCGGCTGCCCCAGTAGCGGGCCGAATTGTAGCCACGATACGCACGGTATGACCCTATTTTCCCTGGTTCTTGTACCCAAAAATAGGCGTCTTTCCAATGCCAGATGGAGTCATCCTCTCCGACGGCATCAAGAGCCGCATCCCACTCGTTAGGCTCGTCTTTTTCTGCTCCAACCTGAAGCAATCTCACTGTGAAGCGGAAGCCGCCGATGGATACTTCCTTGCCGAACACTAAGTCGTTGGCCTTCAGGTTGTCCCAGCTAATCTTGGTTAGGATACAGCGGTCGGCGATGAGCATGTTGTTCACCACCACCCAGCTGATCTCTTTGCCAGGAACAGCTTCGCCGATCCTGATGGCTTGGCCGGAGTTGTACACTATTTCTGTGTCTGCCGGGCAGTCGTCCAGATAGAGGCTGCCTAACTTAATGATATTTGCCATATATGTATTATCCCCTTCCTATGCTTGCTCCTAAATTGTTCCGTAATACAGTTGTATGCAAAACTGCCGGAGTTCATTTGAAAGCTGAAATGAAAGGAGAAGTGCCCATTAGGAACATACTGCAGCCGCCTTCAGACTGGTAGGGGAGAGGGGTGTGCGAATCATTGGCACAGACTAGAAAGAGCAGTCCCACGGACCCAACATAAGGCTCCGAAACGGAGCCTGCCCGTGCCACAGCTCCTGGCAGAGGCAATCTTCCTGCCGCATTTCTTTGTTAAAAAAGACTCTAACAACAACCCTCTTCCTAAACAACAAAGCGACGCTTCTGCCCCCTCAGTTGGAGGGGGCGATCTTTTTTGTGCTTTTGAGGGAGGTGGCCTTTTCTGAAGAAGAAAAGCTGCAAGGCGTTTTTGTTTTGCCTTTAGCCCATAGCAAAGCCTCATATGGGCCGTAAACTCTCCTGTTTTGCGCAGCAAATATTGCAAACTCACACAACATGTTGTATCATGAATGGTAAACAGCTGTTCGTCCTAGCGGTCTTAGACTGCCAAGGCTAGTGCTAAGCGGCCTCATGGACCGCAAATAGGCTCCCAACGCAGCTTTCATCCAGAAAGTCACCACATGACCTTCTTCGAAAGTCACCACATGACCTTCTTCGAAGGTCACCACATGACCTTCTTCGAAGGTCACCACATGACCTTCTTCGAAGGTCACAGAGGGAGCTGGTTTCGGTGAAAGTCCTGGCAAACGGCGCTATCCCCCCAGTATCAATTCGCTATGGAGGCGTTTCCTGAATGAATAACAAATTGATTGTCCACGGAGCAGAAATTGCAGTTACAACCATAGATGACAAGGATTATATTTCCCTGACGGATATGCTCAAGGCGAAAGATGGGGACTTTTTCATTTCTGACTGGCTGCGAAACAGAAACACCGTCGAATTCCTTGGGATATGGGAACAAATCCACAACCCAGATTTTAATTATGGCGAATTCGCCGTAGTTAAAAGCCATGCCGGCCTGAATAGCTATAAGCTCAGCGTCAAAGAGTGGGTCGAAAAGACTCATGCGATTGGACTGCGGGCAAAGGCTGGAAGATATGGCGGCACATACGCCTACAAGGACATCGCCTTTGAGTTTGGCATGTGGATCAGCCCAGAGTTCAAAATCTATCTGATCAAAGAGTTTGAACGACTCAAGGCTGAGGAAATGAAACAGCTTGGTTGGGACATCAAGCGAAACCTAGCCAAGATCAACTACCGCATCCATACAGACGCCATCAAGGAGAACCTGATTCCGCCGGAGCTTTCCGCAAAGCAAGTCTCCATGGTGTATGCCAGTGAAGCCGATGTGTTGAACATGGCTCTGTTCGGCATGACTGCAAAGCAGTGGCGGGATAGCCATCCGGATCTGAAAGGGAATATCCGTGACTACGCCAATGTCTCTCAGCTGGTCTGCCTGTCCAATCTGGAAAATCTGAATGCGGTGTTTATCGGAGAAGGGATGTCTCAGGCCGAGCGCTTGGCAAAGCTTAACGCCATCGCCATCAGCCAGATGGAAATATTGACACAAGACCACCGTATCGAAGCTCTGGCATCCCATACTGGAGAACTGTCTCCCCAAGATTAGTCTGTATCCGACCGGCTGCGCAAAGAATAAGAAGCAGCTTTCCATTTCGTGGAAGGATGGCGATGATATGGAAAATGTCAGCATGAGTTCTGAACGGTCCCTCTGCGCCGACCTGCTGCGGGCGAAGCGGGACCGGGAGCAGGGGGTGGAGTGTGTCCCTGCTGACGAGGTGCTGGCCAGCATGGAGCGGGCTATCGAGGATGCGGCTGGAGATGCCTAAGTACAGCGTCCAGTTTAACCCCAGGTTGCAGCGGCAACTTATATCCACGCAGCCTTCATCGCCAGGGTGAGTAAGCCGGCTGCCCGGCGGCTCCTGGAGGAATTTCGGGCACTGGTGAAACAGCTCGGGGCCAACCCCTATCTCTATCCGCCCTGCGACGACCCCAACCTCCCGCCGAACTTGTACCACAAGGCAAATATTGCTAAATGGTACAAGGTGATATATTATATAGAGGAAGAGCAGGTGTTTGTCGAGGCGGTTGTGGACTGTCGGAGCCAGGGCTGAGCTACCTCACGGACCATACATAGGCCCCCGGAGGGGGCTGGATTCATTGAGTGCCTCCAGCAAAAAAATAAACCCCTCGCCGCCTCTCCTCGCTAAAAAAGACCTGGCCCAAATTCATCCACAAAATATTATTTTGGGAAAGTGCATATAATATTAGTGAAGAGGCAAGGGATCTAGTTCTCCACAAGAACGGAGAACCGAAATATTATTTAAGGAGGACCTTTCAACATGAAAGCAACGAACAACAAAAAGCGCATTTCCCTGTTGCTGGCAGCGGCCATGCTGATCAGCATCTTCGCTGGCATCTTCGCCACGACCAGCAAACCCACCTTTCCCGATGTCCCCACCTCCCACTGGGCCTACGCATCTGTAAATCGGGCCTCGGAAAATGGCTGGATCGCAGGCTACAGCAACGGGAAATTTGGTCCGGCGGACAATGTGACTTATGGTCAATTCGCTCTTATGCTGGGCCGGTCTGTTGACCCCTACCTGATCTCTGCGTACGGAGGGGATCCATCGATGGTTGAATGGTATGTACCCTGCATGGCGGTGATGAGGGGCGACAGTAGTTATTGCGTAGGAACCCCCATCATTGATTCCGATATCCATGAGATCGCCAATGAGCCGGTCAACCGGTATAATATGGCGCAGATCCTCTTCAATATCATGACCATATATGATAAGGTCCCCAGCTATGATGCCGCCGCGGTACAGGCCGGCATTGCCGACTGGAAGAGCATCCCCGACAACTATAAGGATGCTCTGATGGCCGTGGTAAGTGCTGGCATCATCAGCGGTGTGGACGACAAGGGTACTTTCAATGGCAGCGCCCTGATGAACCGTGGTCAGGCTGCTGCGGTACTGTGCCGGATGTATGATGTATTTTCTGGAACAGGAACAACCACCCCTGCGACTCCTGATGAATCTGATACTCCCACCAGCACCGAGCTGGGACAGAAGCTGTCCAGTGGAGCCACTGCGGCGGCGGGGGTAGCTTCCGGTATTGGTAAAAAGGATGATTATCCCACTTATGGAAACTCTGATATTGTATCCAACAATGGGTATTACACCGGAGCTACCAATGTGGATGTTGGAACGGCCCGATTGCAGTATAGCGCACTGGAGTATGTGAATGAGGCGAGGGTGGATGAGGGTCATGCGCCTCTGAGCTGGGTTCCCAGCGATGCAGCCGAGGAGCATACGCTTCAGCGGTGCTATGAGCTGGTGAGTGACTTTTCGCATGAGCGACAGAAAGGAAAATTTGCCGGAGAAGTAATCGCAAAGGGGCAAATTTCAATTTACAGTGCGGTGGAAGACTGGATGAATTCTTCCGGGCACAAGCAAACACTGATGGCGGATGATTACAAGTATTTGTCTGCTGCAAAAGCGGGTAATTGTTGGATTATTTGTTTGTGGAGTGGTGATTTTGAATTGGTCGAACGGTGGTCTTCTAACAACTACGATTATTCGGCCTATAACAATTGAGAAAGGAGGAACCTCCTATTGGGTTATCTGCTTGTGGAACGGTAACTTTGAGAGGGTTGAGAGATTTTCCGTCAATAATTACGATGTCGGCTACCATTAAGCAGAGAGCAAGACTACCTATGCTAACCACAATCTCACAGAGTTCCATACAACAAACGATGCCCCCGAGGATTTCCTTGGGGGCATCTTCTTTTCTGCTTGTTTCGCCATTTCCAGTGATTAGATGAGGTTGTTTGTCATGAGGATCTTGCGGAAGCCGATGGCTGACTTCTCGGACGGCGTTCTTGCCCGTTTGGAAAGGTTGCTCTCTATTTTAGATGAGCACGCTGAAAAGCGGGTTGCCCGCGAGATTAGAAAGTTGGCTGCGGCCAACGAAATCCTCAGAGGAACGACGAAAGCACTGCCCAAGGACATCACAAAGATGTCCGAGAGCGGTGCTTCCATCGAACTGGCAGATTATGTGCGCGCTGTGATGGGACTCCAGCCTAACCATGGCGCTACTCTGCCAAAATTGCTCTTGGGAGTCTTCAAGGCTTGGTTGACGGCCAAGCTGAAGAAGATCTCCAAGAGTCCCGCCAGCTCCTAATTAAGGGGATGGCAGCCTAGCTAGTAGGCTATTTGCATAGTATGCAAATGGGACAGAAATTATTGGCGCTATTGTGCGCCCTCAAAGGTTCCTGCTTGGGAACCTGCATTAGTTCAGGAAAATATCATCTCGAAACTACCGAATAGCGTTTACAAGCAGCTTCCGATTTTCGGAGGCTGTTTCGTTTTATGCAGGGAGATTTTGGCTGTAGTTTTCCAGAGAAAACCTAGGTGTGGGGCCTTTTTTAACGAGGAAACATGGCACATGGATTTCTTTCTTGCCAGAAGCTATGCTGCGGGCCGGCTCCTTTCGGAGCCTATGCGGGGCCCATGAGACCTGCCTGTTTGCCACACGGCTCACTTCGCTAGAGCCGCCACGCGGTTCGCTTCGCTAGAGCCGCAGCGATGGCGGAGATAGTTGTAGGTTTTCGAAGAAAACCTATGTGGGCCGTAGTAGAAAACAACGGAACCTCACGGGCCTTACATAGGTTCCCGAAAGGGGACCGGCTGCGACGGGGCCCCCAGCAAACAAGAAAGACCCCGCCCCCATTTTCTCCGTTAATAAAGAACTAACCCTTCCCTCTCCCTCCAAAAAAAACGAAAAAAAATCTAGCCCAACAGGATAATGCTACACAAAGAGCCCCAAGGATAACATCCTCGGGGCTCTTTGTGTATGCATGCTAGTTCAGCCACCAATTATGCGGGTAATCTCTTCCTGCGAAATACCCGTGATGCGAGAGACATCCAAGATGCTGGCATTCGCAAGCATTTTCTTTAGCAGGTTTGCCATGCCCATCTGTTCTCCTTCCTCACGCCCCTCTTTGCGGCCTTCTTCCCGCTCCTCCCGGGCATGAGCGGCTAACTCCATCTCCCAGGCTTTCTCCTGACTGAATAACCTTGTCATGATGTCAACAACCTCCTTTTTCCGGCAGTCCAGGAATGGTACCAAGATACCTCGTTCCTGACAGATTTGGATGGTACTCATGAGCGCCTCATCTGTGCGTCCGTACAAAGAAACCTGTTCATTTGCCACCTGACAGAAATCCACATACTGAGATAGGATATCTCCAGGTTGGCCATCCCTAAGCACCCGCACCGCCAGGTCAGCAGATCCAGAACCCTCGTACATATCGCTTAGACGCAGGATATCGGGGGTTTCTTTTTCCCCGGTATATATCACATAAAGCTCCGGCCGAGGAATAGATACTTTCTTCTCCCGATACAGGGAAAGCTGGTGTTCCTCGATATACTCGTTGTAGGTTTTTGCCAGATACATTAGCATACGCAGAGGGATGTTCGGGGAGAAGGTGCTTTGAGCTTCCACTAGCAAAATAAGTTTGTCCCGAACCTGAAACCCTAAATCATTGTACTGGCCAATAGCAAGGATGTTCTCCAATGTCACTAGCTTGAAGTCTTCGTCACGGATCTCGGTATCCTCCGGGTGCAGAGACAGGTATAGCTGCTTCGTATATTCGAGATCGCTGAAAAGAAAAGTAAAAACGCTATCCTTGATGTCGCGCTTTGGCATCGGCATATCGATCATCCCCTTTTGTGCCCTATATTATAACATGGCCGGACCAGGGAGCGCAATAGGGGGAGTTGGCTGTTATAGGCAACTGCGGAGTTCCATTTGGGACTGTAGGGCAGGCCGGATTGGCAGCACGCAGAATGGAATAGCGGCAATTTGCATACGATGAAATCAGTCCCCAATTTTGGATGTTAAACGAACCTATAGGAGAAACGAACAACAAGGGGAAGTATCACCGGTCCCCTTTGCAGAGCAAATGGTCTATGTGGTGCGTCTGGCCGCCATCCCTTTCAACCACGAAAGGAGATGTGCTCCATGATGATTTTCGAGCTCACAACCACTACTACCATGAACCTTCTGATCCTGATTGTCGCTATCACCGCGGTCATCATTGTACTCTTGTTTGTGTTCATCCGTGCCGCCCGGACATTCCGGCGCGACAGAATGGAGTGCAGGCAAGACGAACTCGATAGAGTTCACAACCGCACGATTAGAGACATGAAGGCGCTGCACCTGACCTCAAAAGATGTGGCCAAGCGCAGCGCCAACATTGATCCGACGAAGGTGTTCTGTTCTGCCATGGGCGACCAAACCTATCAGGACGAACATATGTCGGATTTGCTCTTGGAGGGGCTGCAGAAGCTCCTCCACACCCCTAACAAGTAGGGATGCCAGCCTGACAAACCTCAGGCTATTTGCATAGTATGCAAATAGGGCAAAAACTATTGGCACATAGCCAATGGGCAAATTGGATATCTAATTCGAGCGCATTGCGCCATGTAAAAACAGCTTCCGATTTTCGGAGGCTGTTTCGTTTTATGCGGGAAATTTCAGCTGTAATTTTCCAGGGAAAACCTAGGTGTGGGGCCTTTTTTAACGAAGAAACATGGCACATGGATTTCTTTTTTTTGCCAGAAGCTGTGACCTTTGAAGAAGGTCATGTGGTGGCTGCGGGCCGGCTCCTTTCGGAGCCTACGCAGGGGTCCGTGAGACCTGCCTGTTTACGAAAACGGCGGAGGCAGTCAATTGTTGTTCGAAACGGCGGAACTGCACGGATCACACACAGGTTCCAGTGAGGGAACCGGCTGCGGTGGTATTTCCAGCAAGAAAGCCACTCCTTACACATCCTTCGCTAGAAAAGATCCTCGAACTTCAAAATTGTCTCGATGAGGCCAGTGAGCTACCCAGGATTTTCTGTGCCAATGAACCAAATCCACCTTGCATACAATATAGATATAGCAAAGAGCTGTCCTACAGCCTATTGCGAAGCTCTGGAACCGATAGCGACCCTGTTTTGAAAATGAGTTTCAGAGTAACTGCATATAATAGTTGCAAATGGTCAAGGGAGGAGGTGGTGATAAATATGATTGGTTCCATGGAAATGCAGCATTTCCTCTCAAACGAGCCAAAAATCGACTGCGGCAACTGCAGAGCCGCAATCTCTAAAAGGAGGAATCCAAAACAATGCAGAAAGTTACGATCCCAAAGCGTCTGATGACGCTGTTTCTGGTATTTGTTATGGTACTGGGGCTTCTTCCGGTATCCAATCTGGTAGTTCCCGCGAATGCTGCCGATGCCAGATCTGGCCCAGATGATGTCGTTACCATTAACCGTGGGGAAACCGAGTTCTTCGATGATTATACTTCTCCTGTTTTGGGGAAAGTGATCCCGAGAAATCTGGTTTTTGAGGCCAATGGGCAACTCACTGGTGGATTTTGTGGTGACCACAGCAAGGAATACAGTCCCCATGTGAAGTACATTAACCCGACTCCAATCAGCGAAACAAAGTATGCATTTTGCATGCCGGTCCTTGCACAGTACGCTTGGAACTGGTTCTATTCGATGGAGTTGGATGAGCGATACCCTGGAACATCCGCAGCATATAAGGCACAGATCGCCAAGGAAGAACGCGGCAGCGAGAACAACTACTGGCCGCCAGCCAGCAGGGCTTTGGGTGGATCGGTTCCGCAGGCGGCCGTATGGCTGGCTGGAGCAGGCAAGATCAGCAATTTGACTGATCCGGCAAATCAGCGCATGCTTGCCGAGGAGCGCAACCGTACAGCAACTCTCTCGATCCACAAGGGTGTTCCGACCAGCCCTGTAGAAGATGTTATGGGCTGGATCCAGGGGGCTGTAGACAACTATGCGAAAGGTGTCTATGGTGATTGGGATGTCTATGTCTATGAGCCGGACACCAACAAGAGTCATTATCAGCCCATGGTCATTATCATGCCTAATGATATTGTGCAGGATTACAATGGCTGGCTCAAGATCAAGAAAACGGACATGAGCGGCAAAAACCTGAGTGGGGCCACCTTCGGAGTATATTCCGATTCTGGTTATGTAAACAGGCTGACATCGTTTCAGACAACGGCCGATGAGTGGACATATGTAAATGTTAGTGAGTATATGACCTCATCTACCAAGACCTTCTATCTCAAGGAAACCTCCGCCCCCGACGGCTATGTCCCAAACGGCAAAGGCTACTCCGTGACCGTCAGCGCCACCAACAACGCCACCAAGGAGACCGCAGCGGCTGTCAACGGCGGCGCGGCCATCAAGAACGGCGAGGGTGGGGGACCGCCCTCCGGCGTGGTTAACAAGGTGGACCAAAACGGCAACGGCATCGGCCCTGCTACCTTCAACTTCAAGAAGCTGACCCCCAACGCCGTCGACATGGATATCGCCTGCGACGAAACCGGTTCGCTGGAACTCCAGTGGACGGACCCCACTGGTGAGAACTATATCGAACCTGGCGAGTACACGGTGACTGAGAAGATCCCGCCTCCGGGATATGAGAAGGACAACACCGCCCAGAACCTCCGCCTCTGGCTAGAGGATAAGGACGGCGACGGCGTGGAAGAGCCCTACTCCAGCGGTCCTATCACCTTCGTGAACGAACCCAAGCATTCAATCGTTATCCAGAAGGTGGATGAGAGCGGCAACGGCCTGCCCGGCGCCGTGTTCGACATCTACCTGAACGGCGCCAAGATTGACAGTGCCACCACCGGCGGCGATGGTACCTTCACCTTCGCCGGCACCGATGGCAATGGGCTGGAGCCCGGTACTTACGATTTTGTTGAAGTCCAGGCACCCAATGGCTATCTGATCCCGTATTGGGCCTGTCAGAGCATTACCATCAGACAGGGAGATAACGATGTACTCATCCATACTCTCACCTTCGTGAACTACACCTACCCCGAAATCGTGATCCAGAAGGTTGCTGCCGGCAACGACCAGCCTCTGGCCGGCGCTGTGTTCGAGGTCATGGTGGACGGAACCAATCTTGGCCGCTTTGGCCCCACTGGCCCCGACGGCACCATCATCATCAACC
>OHHC01000867.1_pt1 | contig 10513 bp, 9 predicted proteins | sample 1606381 | NCBI WGS metagenome assembly OHHC01 (sample SAMEA3879581, study PRJEB24766) | human gut metagenome | biome: human-associated habitat; feature: feces | place: USA | collected 1985/1987 | reverse complement strand
GAGAACAAGAGATAGTAAAAAAGAATACAATTATACTAAAAAATATAAATTAATCATAAGAATTATAATCTTATCGGCAATAATAATAGTATGGGGAAAATATATCAAAAACTTTTTGACATTAATAAGTTTAGTATCAGCAGCATTTACTATAGCAATAAGAGATTTAATATTTAATTTTTTTTGTGGAATATATATAAAGATAGTAAAACCATTTGTAGTAGAAGATAGAATAGAAATAAATGGCTATAAAGGAGATGTAGTAAATATTAACACCATGAATTTTGAAATATTGGAAGTATCAAATGTTGATACAACAGGTCAAAGCACAGGAATCATAATTCATTTACCAAACTCTATAATCTTTAACTATCCCTTAAAAAATTATAACAAAGCCTTTAAATATATATGGGATGAGATAACAATTAGAATACCATTAGATTATGATGTAAATAAAGCTAAAAAAGTATTATATAAAATAGTAAATTCAAATGAAATAATAAAAAAAATACCACCAAAATTAAAAAAACAAATAAATAATGTATCAAATAGTTATCGAATATACTATAATCAGTATGATCCTATAATATATACCAAAATAAATGAAGATCATATAGAATTGCAAATAAGATACTTAATTCATCCTAAAAAAGCAAGATATGTAGAATCAATAATATCCAGCGACATATTATTAGCATATAAAAATGGTGAAATAGAAATATACAAATAATTGTAAAAAAAAATTAACAAAGTAAATAATTACTTTTATTTTTTTGTATCTTGTGGTAAAATACTATGGAAGAAAGAAGGAAACCATATGGAAGATACAATAGTAGCAATATCAACATCAGTTGGCGAAGGGGCTATTTCAATAATAAGATTAAGTGGTCATGATGCCTTAAATATAGCAAGTAAAGTATTTACAAAAGATTTAACAAAAGTAGATTCACATACCATACATTACGGTTTTATTACAAGCAATAATGAAAAAATAGATGAAGTATTAGTTAGCGTTATGAAGGCTCCTAAAACATTTACTCGTGAAGATATAGTAGAAATAAATTGTCATGGTGGTATAGCCACAACTAATAAAGTATTAGAAGTATTATTAGAAAATGGTGCAAGATTGGCAGAACCAGGTGAGTTTACAAAAAGAGCTTTTTTAAATGGTAGAATAGATTTACTTGAAGCGGAAGCTACAATGGATCTAATATCATCAAAAGCCGAATCCGCTAGAAAAATATCTATAAATACTTTAACAGGTGAAACATCTAATTTAATTAAAAATTTAAGAAGTGAACTAGTAAAAATAATTAGTAATATAGAAGTAAATATAGATTATCCTGAATATGAGGATATCGAAGTATTAACAAATGAAAGTATATTACCAGATATAAAAAAATTCAAAGAAAAATTAGAAGAAATTATAAAAAAATCAGAAGATAGTAAAGTAATTAAAGAAGGAATAAGAGTAGGTATTATAGGAAGACCAAATGTAGGAAAAAGTAGTCTCTTAAATTCGCTGCTAGAAGAAGAAAAAGCAATAGTTACAGATGTTCCTGGCACTACAAGAGACATAGTAGAAGGTTCTTTAATCGTAAGTGGAATACCACTAAATATAATTGATACAGCAGGAATTAGAAAGACAGAAGACACTGTAGAAAAAATAGGCGTTGAAAAAAGTTTAAAAATAATTGATACTTCAGATTTATTAATTTACATTTTAAATAATAATGAAGAAATAACTGAAGAAGAGAAAGAAATATTAGAAAAAACAAAAAACAAAAAAAGAATAATAGTAGTAAATAAAATAGACTTAAAAACAAAATTAAATAAAAAATTATTAGATAGTTATATAGAAATATCAGTAAAAGAAAACATTGGTATTGATAAAATAAAAGACGAAATAAAAAGATTATTTAACATAGGTGAAATATCTACTAACGATATGACATATTTATCTAACGCTAGAAGTATAGCCTTATTAAAAAAATCTTTAAATAATATAAATGATGCAATAAATGAAATAAATAATAATAATCCAATAGATATAGTAGAATTAAGTCTAAAAGAATCATGGAATAATTTGGGAGAAGTAATTGGCGAAACATATACCGATGAATTACTTGATGAATTATTTAGTAGATTTTGTTTAGGAAAGTAGGTGTAAATATGGACTATGAAATAATAGTAGTAGGAGGTGGTCATGCTGGTTGTGAAGCTGCCATGGCCTCTGCTAGAAAAGGGCATAAAACATTATTAATATCAGGTAGAATAAATAACATAGCAACAATGCCATGCAATCCTTCGATAGGAGGCTCTGCTAAAGGAATAATAGTAAGGGAAATAGATGCTTTAGGCGGAGTAATGGGTGAGGTAGCTGACAAAACATTAATCCAAATGAAAATGCTAAACTATGCTAAAGGCCCCGCTGTAAAATCTCTTCGTGCACAAGCAGATAAAATAACATATCCAAAAGAAATGTTAAAACTATTAAGAGAAGAGCCTAATTTAACAATAAAAGAAGCTATGGTTGAAAACTTAATAGTAAAAGATAATACAGTTTATGGTGTTGTACTAGAAGATGGAACAAATATAACTTCAAATATAGTAATATTAACAACTGGTACTTATCTAAAATCAGACATTTTAATAGGAAATACCAGAACTAGAAGTGGTCCCCATAATGAAAAACCATCAATGCATTTATCAGACAATCTAAAGAAATACGGTTTCAAAATACTAAGGTTAAAAACAGGTACACCACCAAGAATTGATCGAAGTACAATTGATTTTACTAAAACAAAAAGAGAAGATGGTGATAAAAACTATTATACATTTTCTCATACTAACGAGCCAGTATATGATATCAATAATCAAGAACCATGTTATTTAATATATACAACTGAAGAGACTAAAAAAATAATTCACGATAACTTAAATAAATCGAGCATGTATGGTGGATTAGATGATATAACAGGAGTCGGTCCAAGATACTGTCCATCAATTGAAGATAAAATGGTAAGATTTAGCGATAAAGAAAAACATCAATTATTTTTAGAGCCTGAAAGCCTTTATTATGATGATATTTATATCCAAGGATTTTCTACAAGTATGCCAAAAGAAATACAAGAAAAGATGGTTCATTCATTACCAGGATTAGAAAAAGCTAGAATATTAAGATATGCTTATGCAATTGAATATGATGCTATATATCCAACACAGGTAAAACCAAGTCTAGAAACAAAAGTATTAAATAACTTATTTACTGCAGGGCAAATAAATGGTACTAGTGGTTATGAAGAAGCAGCCTGTCAAGGTTTAATAGCGGGAATAAATGCTGGATTAAAATTAGAGAAGAAAGACCCACTAATACTAAAAAGAAACGAGGCCTATATAGGAGTTTTAATAGATGATCTAGTAACTAAAGGAACAAAAGAACCATATCGTATGTTAACTTCAAGAGCAGAATATCGCTTGTTACTAAGACATGATAATTCAGATTTAAGACTAAGAGAATATGGCCATCAAGTAGGATTAATAACTGGAGAAAAATACAAAAAATTTATTAATAAGAAAAACAGTATTGAAGAATTAAAGAATAAATTAAAAGAAATAAAAATAATTGTTGATAATGAAAAAAGAAGAGTAGGAATATCGGTATATGACTACTTAAAAAATCCAACTTCTAACCTAAAAAATATAATAGAAGAACATAATTTAGATATAAATTATCCACAGGATGTTATTGAAGAAGTAGAAATACAAATTAAGTATGAAGGGTATATTAAAAAGATTGAAAGAGAAGCTGAAAAAATGCTAAAGAATGAAGAAAAACAAATTCCAACAAACATAGACTATGACAAAATTCCAAATTTGGCTAGTGAAGCAAGACAAAAGTTAAAAGAAGTTCGTCCATTAAATATTGCTCAAGCAATAAGAATAAGTGGTGTAAACCCTGCTGATATATCAATATTATTAGTATATTTAAGGAAACAATACAATGAATAAAGAAGAATTTATTAATGAATTAAAAAAAATAAATATAGAACTAACCAAACAACAATTAACATTACTAGAGGAATATTATATTATTTTAAAAGAGGAAAATGAAAAATATAATTTAACAAGAATAATTGAACAAAATGAAGTATATTTAAAGCATTTTTATGATAGTTTAACAATAAATAAAATAATAGATATATATAGTCAAAACATATGTGATTTAGGTTCAGGTGCTGGTTTTCCTGGCCTAGTATTAGCAATATGCTTTCCAAAAACTAAAATAACATTAATAGAATCAAATGGTAAAAAATGTTATTTTCTAAATTTAGTAAAGGAAAAACTAAAATTAAATAATGTTATCGTGATAAATGAGCGTAGCGAAGATTATGCCCAAAAAAATAGAGAAAAGTTTGATATAGTAACAGCACGAGCAGTAGCTCCATTAAAGCATTTGTTAGAGTATGGAATACCATTATTAAAGGTAAATGGCAATTTTATAGCAATGAAGGCTAATGTCGAAAATGAAGAACAAAATATAGAAAATTATTTAAACAAATTAAGCATCCAAGAGAAAAAAGAATAATATTTAATTTACCAGTAGAAAATAGCTTAAGAACAATAATTATGTATACGAAGAAAAAAAAACAGATAAAAAATACCCAAGAAGATATAATGAAATACTAAAAAAAGAAATATAAGAGACATACTAGTTTCTTCTTTTTTTAATAACAATGCAAAAAAAATTACAAAATAACTTGTAAAATCTACAAAATTATAGTATTATTATATTAGAGTAGGAAAGAAGAAATTAAAAGAGGGTGTATAACTATGAAAATGAATAAAGAAGTAGTAATGGTAAAACTTTCAGACATAATACCAAACAGATTCCAGCCAAGATTAACATTTGATGAAGAGGCATTAAATGAATTAGCGAGTTCCATAAAAGAGCATGGAATAATCCAACCATTAATATTAAGAGATTTAGGAAGCAAATATGAAATCATAGCTGGAGAAAGAAGATATAAAGCCTCAACAATTGCAGGTTTAACTGAAGTTCCAGCAATTGTAGGAACAATGGACGATCAAACCAGTGCAGAATTAGCATTAATAGAAAACATTCAAAGAAAAGATTTAAGTGCCATTGAAGAAGCAAAATCATATAAGAAAATACTAGATATGGGCAATTTTACTCAAGAAGAATTAGCAAAAAGAATGGGAAAAAGTCAATCAACCATTGCTAATAAAATGAGATTGTTGTCACTAACCAATGAAGTCCAGGTTGCTCTTATGAATAATTTAATATCTGAGCGTCATGCAAGATGTTTATTACAAATAAAAGATGAAGATTTACAAAAGCAAGTATTAAATAAAATAATTAGTGAAAGAATAAATGTAAGGGATACTGATGAATATATTAAAAATCTACTTGGAATTACTAAAGAAACACCACCAATTTCAAATAGCAATGAACATAACATAGATTTAACAATTCCTATTGACAAGACGCAAAATCCACTATATGAAGCTAATGAGCCACCAACACATGAAGAACAAAAAAATCCAAATGTGTATACTCAAACTAAAAATATTGATTTTATAAATATAAATAGTTTAGATACACCAGAAGAAAATTTAAAAGTAGAAACGCCACAAAAGGAAAATGATAATATGATTCTAACTAATAATGAAATTCCTAAAATAGAAGAAAATAATAATGTAAATAATATATCAAAAATAAAATATGCAACAGCAATAAAACTAGCACAAGATGCAGTAGCAGATATTAAAAAGGCTGGCTATAATGTCTCATTAGAAGAAATTGATACAACAAATGACTATCAAATAATAATAAAATTACAAAAATAAGAATAAAAAAGACAAATATCACTCATAACTTAAAAGAAAGGGTGATATTTTTTATGAAAAAAATTATAATCATATTAACTTTAATTGTATCAACATTAATATATCTAGAAATTAAAAATAATGAAGTAGTAATACCAGATAGTGCCATTAGATTAAGAGTTATTCCAAATAGTAATACCTCAGTAGATCAAAATATAAAAAATAAAGTAAAAAAATATTTAGAAGAAAACACCTATACTTTGCTAGAAGAAGCAAGCGACTTAAAAGAAGCTCGAACTTTAATAAATGCAAATATAGAAAATCTAGATAATGACATAGGAAATATATTTAAAGAAAATAATTATGATATGAGTTATAAAATAAACTTTGGATATAATTATTTTCCTGCTAAAGAGTATCGCAATATAAAATATAAAGAAGGATATTACGAATCAATCGTAATAACTATTGGTAATGGAGAAGGAAATAATTGGTGGTGTTTTTTGTTTCCTAATTTATGCTTAGTAGATTTACAAAATAAAACAGACATAGAATATAAATCATGGTTAGTAAAACAAATAAACAAAATATTTTAAAAATCAATACATATATTTAGATAGGTGATAAGATTGAAAATAATAACAATATTTTTAATTGCAGTAAGTCTATCTATGGATGCTTTTTCATTAGCACTAATATATGGAACGCAAGGAATAGCAAAAAAAGACAAACTATTATTATCATTGATAGTAGGAGTATATCATTTCATAATGCCATTAATCGGTGTAATAATAGGAAATTTAATAACAAGCAAAATTCTAATAAATACTAATATTTTAGTGGGCATAATATTATCACTAATAGCAGTAGAAATGATAATATCTAGTTTTAAAGAAACTAACAATAAATTTCTTTTAACATTTCCTAGCTATTTAATATTTGGATTATCTGTAAGTATAGATAGTTTAACAACAGGAATAGGATTATCATTAATAACCAAAAATTGCATTTTTTCATCAACTGTATTTTGCGTTACAAGCATGCTATTTACATATTTAGGATTAAATTTAGGAGACACATTAAATAGAAAGTATGGAAAAATATCAACCATATTAGGAGGAATGGTACTTTTCATATTAGGATTTTTATATATACTAAAATAATGTGTAAATAAAATGTAAAAACAATTATTATCATTGACTAAAACTCCATTAAAGAATACAATAAAGTAAAGAGTGGAGGAGTAAAATGCCAAAAATCAAAATAGAAGGGGGACATAAATTGTCGGGAACAATAGACATTTCAGGCTCAAAAAATAGTGTTGTAGCATTAATTCCCGCCGCAATACTATGTGATGAAATAGTAGAAATAAGTAATGTACCAAATATATCCGATGTAGATTCTTTAGAAGAAATTTTAACATATTTGAATGCAGATATCAAAAGAACAAAAGATAGTGTAGTAATAGATTCAAGTAAGATAATTAATAAAGAAATTCCCGAAGAAATGTCCCAAAAATTAAGAGCATCATATTATTTTATGTCATCACTATTGGGAAAATATAAACATGTAGAAATGTATTTTCCAGGTGGCTGCTCAATAGGTGAAAGGCCTATAGATCAAACATTAAAAGCCTATCGTGCATTAGGCGCAACAATAATAGAGGAAGAAAATAGATATACAATAACAGCAGAAGAATTAAAAGGAAACAAAATATATCTTGATATGCCGAGTGTAGGCGCCACAATCAATGCTTTACTAGTGGCTACTAAAGCAAAGGGAGTTACAACAATAGAGAATGCTGCCAAAGAACCAGAGATAGTAAATGTAGCTACCTTTTTAAATAATATGGGTGCCAAAATAAGAGGTGCAGGTACTGAAACAATTACGATTAAAGGAGTGGAACATCTTCATAAAGCCTTTCACGAAGTAATTCCGGATCGTATAGAAGCAGGCACTTACATTATTATAGGTGCACTATTAGGAGAAAATCTAAAAATTAAAAGAATTATCCCAACCCATGTAGAATCATTAACTTCAAAATTAATAGAAGCTGGCGCAGATATGGAAATAAAAGAAGATGAAATAATAATAAATGCCAAAGATAAGTATAAATCAGTAAATGTAAAGACACAACCATATCCGGGCTTTCCAACAGATTTACAGCAACCAATAATACCATTCCTAACCAGATGTCGTGGTACAAGTACTGTTGAAGAAACAATATATGAAAATAGATTTCAAAATATATATGACACGAATCGAATGGGAGCAAACATCATAGTAAAGAACAACAAAATAGCAAAAGTAAAAGGAATAACACCACTACATGGCAAAAATGTAACAGCAACAGATTTAAGAGGTGGTGCCTCTATGCTAATATGTGGTTTAATAGCGGATGGAATAACTCAAATAGATAATATAAAATATATTTTAAGGGGATACGATAACATATGTGAAAAGTTATCTAAAGTAGGTGCTAAAATAGAACTAATATAAATATAATTAATTAGGTGAATTATGAAAAAAATCATATTGGTATTAATTATATTCATAGCATGCTATTTTATATATAATTTAACAATAGATAAAAAAGTGTCATATCTGACACTAGGAGACATTTTATCAAAAGGAACAAATGAATATGGAGTATCAAATAATGGTTATAGCAACTATATAAGAGATTATTTAAAAGATAAAGGGATGTTAAAAGAATACAACAATACATTTACTTCAAATGACTATCGTATATTAGACATAATAAGAATATTATCATATAACGAAAAAAAAGATAATTATTCACTTAATAGACTTATAAAAGAATCTGATATAATTACAGTATCATTAGGGATGAGTGAAATATATAATAAAATTTTAACTATAGATGATCTTGTTATGCTTTTTTTTGATAAGGCTCCCCAAATGTTATTTAAATTGGTAATGTTATTCAATGATAATATTTCATTTTTTGATGATAACGTATTTATATCTATATTTAATTCTTTACCTAATGTAATATATATATATCTTACTTTTTCTATATCTGATAAATTTTGAGGAATATCTTTTATAATACTATCTATTAATAATTCACCTTGTTTAAACATATTATAATCTGTATAAATAAAGCCTTGTTTTCTGTTTATGCTCTCTGAATATGAATAATCTACTCCGTTAATTAAAAAATAATTATTAATATTATTGTCCGCTATATCTATTGGGATATTTATATATTTTGTTTCTTTAGTTATTTTAGATATATCTTCTTCTTTGTTTATACTTACTATACTGTTCATACTATCACCATAATAATTATACTATATAAAATTAAAAAAAGAAAGTAAATAAACTATTAGTTTACTTTCTTTCTAAAAATTTGCTTCTGCTGTTGAATCAGCACTAATTGTTGCATTAAAAGTTTTGCCAAACATCTCGTTAGTTACTAAATTATTATCTAACCATATATAAATAGTAAATGTCGTGTAAGATGATGCACTTGATAAACTGTAGGCATCTACTACTTTAACTTTTGTATTTGCAGTTATATTTTTGAAACTGCCTGTTTTGTATGCGGTGGTGCTGTTATCTACATATACCTCATATTTTAAAGCTTCATTCGTATTTAATCCATCTATGGTCTTAGGAGTTATATATATATTAAAGTTGCCCGCTAAACTATTATCGCTTAATTTAGCTTGTACTTTACCAATTAAACCTCCACTTTTGTTAGTTGATGGTGACAAATTAGTAGCAGTTATATTTTGAACTATTTTATAATCAATACTAAATTTACCCGTGCCTGTTGTTAAATCTGTTTCACTTTTAAGCAATAAATAAGCATAGGTTGCCCCTGCTACTAGAGCGATAAATAATACTATTCCTAATATTGTTCCTATTATCTTTGCTTCATTCTTCATAATTTACCTCTCTTATTTTCTATATACAGAATTTACTTTTATTAATCCAGAAAAAGATTTGTTCATTAAAGCGTTTTGATTACTGCCTGTTTCTTGTAGCCATAATCTTAAAGCACAATTATATGTTTTTGATACATTAAAAGTACTATTTTGAGTGCTTAAAGTGCCTATTTCTAATTCTGTACTAGTAAAATCTGCTCCTGTACCTGATTTTATTGTAGTAGTACTGCTGCCATCATTACATTTTAAATCATATTTAAAATCACTTATTTTTAATGCTGTATCTATTGTTATATTTGATATAGCTATTTTTACAGCGACATCATATCCTCGTAGTTTTGTTGCATCTGGTATTAAAGTAAACTTCGAAGCACTAGCATATTTATCTACATCTGTAGAATTTATAGGAACTCCTGTTTTTAAATTTATATATTCACTTTCACTAAATACCACTGAAACATTTGCATCAAATTCTCCAGTTGTTGCAGTTACTGTAGTTCCATTTGATAGTGTATAGTATGCATATGAGCTGCCTAACATACATGCAAAAATAATAGATGTAGTAATAGTTAAAACAAAAAGCATATGTTTAAATTTCATTTTATATCACTCCTATCTATTATTCTTCCATTATTATAATACCATATTTTAAAATTATTATCAATATTATTTTTTATATTTCTAAGTTATGATTCTAGAGAAATCAATCATATGTTACACTTTTTTATAAAAAGTTCTTTTCTGCC
>OHHC01000866.1_pt1 | contig 10516 bp, 10 predicted proteins | sample 1606381 | NCBI WGS metagenome assembly OHHC01 (sample SAMEA3879581, study PRJEB24766) | human gut metagenome | biome: human-associated habitat; feature: feces | place: USA | collected 1985/1987 | reverse complement strand
CCTATTGCGCCTGCGGTGATTTTGAAACCATGGCGAATATGGTGGAGGAGCTCATCTGCCATCTGGCGGAAAAATTCTGCGGCGGTCTTCAGATTGACCACAAGGACGCGGAAGGCAACGTTCTTTACACAATCGACCTCAGCCGTCCTTGGAAACGCGCCGACTACCAGGACCTGATCCGGGGCGTGGCGGGGGAAGACTGGTTTGACATTTCCCCCGAAGCGCGCCGCGCCCGCTGTGAAGAGCTGGGAGTGGAAATCAGCCCGGATATGAAAGATGTGGATGTTTCCCAGCAGGTGTATGAAAAACTGGTGGAGGAAAAGACCATGAACCCCTGCTTTGTTACCCACGTGGCCAAGGACCTGGTTCCCCTGGCCAAGCTGAACCGGGAAAATCCGGACGTAGTGGACGTATATGAACTGGTGATCAACGGGCAGGAAATTTCCCCCGGCTATTCGGAATTGAACGATCCCGACGTGCAAAAGGAACGCCTGGAGCACCAGGCTGCCGGGGAGACCCAGCGCGTGGACTATGATTTCATTGAAACGCTGGAATACGGAATGCCCTCCGCAGGCGGCATCGGCATCGGCATCGACCGCGTCGTCATGATGCTGACGGGGGCCTCTTCCATCCGTGACGTGCTGCTCTTCCCGCAGTTGAAACGTAAGGACAGTTAATCCGAACCTCCGGCCGCATGGTTCCCCGCACCCCGGATATTCTGGACTGCGCTTCCGCCCAATGGATTGGCAAACGCCGCGAGCAGGAAGACGTGGTTAAAAGTCTTCCCGCCGCCGGCGGGATGCTGGGCATCGTGTGCGACGGCATGGGAGGGCATCTTCGCGGAGATTGCGCCTCCTGTGTGGTGGCGCAGGAATTTGCCGCAGTATTTGCGGAAAGCGGCATCGAGGATATCCCGGAACGTTTAACGGCGGCTTTGCATGCTGCCAACAGGGCATTGGCCGCCATTCAGAAGGAACCGGAGGAATCCGGAACCACATTGCTGGCCGTCTTCATCCGCGACCATTTCCTGTGGTGGATCAGCGTGGGAGACTCCCCCCTGTATTTATGGAGCGGGGCGGACAGCTTTCGGATGGACCGGCTGAATGAAGACCATTCCATGAGGCCGATTGCGGATAGCCTTTACCGGAAGGGGAAAATGTCACTTCAGGGTGCGCTCCGGCAGCGTTGCATTCTCCGTTCCGCCGTTATGGGCGGTCCCATGGAACTGGTGGACATCAGCGCCATGCCCCTGCTCCTGCATCCGGGAGATGCGGTGCTGGCATGCTCGGACGGCTTGCAGGTTTGGAGCGAGCTGTTGAGAGAACCTTCTTTCCTGGCTCTTCAAAAGGCCAGGGATTGTTCCAGCAGGGAGCTGGTGGGGATCATTATGGAACAGGTGAAGGATATGCTGGAGCCCCAGCAGGATAATGCCTCCGTCTGGGCTGCCGTCATGCGGAAACCCTGCGAGGGCGGTAAATAATCTTATTCCGGCGAAGGAAGTGCGGGAGCATGGTTCTGTGCGGGCGGGAAAATGTTCTCGCTGTTTTTATTGCGCCTTAAACAGGGCTTTTCCGCAGACCGGGGCACGGAGAACCCTGAAAATGAGGATCTGGAGGAGGCCGTCAGGCATGGTGTTCTTTTACGGGAGCAACCCCTCCGGAAAGAACCGGGCCGGAGGTGATTTCCCCATTGTCATTTGACCGGCGGGGGATTAAAATGCACTCCGCACAACATGATTGCCTGGATAGTTTTCTATTACCTGATCGGAGCGATTCCGTTCGGCTACCTTGCCGGCAGAATCAAAGGGATTGACCTGAGGCAGCAGGGTTCCCGCAACATAGGCGCTACCAATGCGTGGCGCGTACTGGGCTGGAAGTGGGGCCTTTCCGTTTTCATTCTGGACTTCTTAAAGGGGTTCATCCCTGTGTTCGGCGCCTTGGACTGGCTGCCGTTCCTGACGGGGGATGCGGGCGGCTGGGATTTCAATGTCTTGGTAGTTCTCTCCTGTTTCGCTGTTATACTAGGTCATACTTACACCTGTTTCCTGGGATTCAGGGGAGGAAAAGGCGTAGCGACAACCGCGGGGGTTTTATTTGCCCTCAATCCGGTGGTGGCTTGCGTGGCTCTGGCTTCTTGGCTGGTGGTTATGGGAATCTCCGGCATCGTGTCCCTGGCCAGCCTGGTGGCCGCTGTGGTGATGATCGCCGCCGGATGGTGGATTTATCCGCTTTGCCAGGACGGGGATGTCTCCCCCCAGATACTTTACGTCGCCTTTTTCACGGTGGTAGGCGCGCTGGTGATTCTCAAGCACCGTTCCAATATCGCAAGGCTTCTCAACGGAACGGAGCACTCCTTCTATTCCAAAAAGTCCAAGTAAGATGATGAATCGGTTACATAAAATAGCAGTCATTGGAGCCGGTTCCTGGGGCACGGCCCTCTCCATGGTTCTGGCGACCCGGGAATGTGAAGTCGTCCTGTGGACGCCGGAAGAGGCTCAGGCCAGGCAGCTTGCCGAAACAAGGCGCAACCCCGTCCTTTCGAAAACCGCCCTTCCCCTGGCCTCCAATATCCATCCTACTTGCGATCTGGGCCAGGTGAAGGATGCGGAACTCATTGTAGTAGTGGTGCCTTCCGTGGCCATGCGTTCCGTGGCCCAGCGGCTGCGCAGCCTGCCGGTGCAGCCGGACGCCGTCATCGTCTCCTGCACCAAGGGCATTGAACAGGGAACCCATAAAAGAATGACGGAAATCCTTCAGGAATATCTGCCCTCCAACCCCATAGGCGTGCTTTCCGGTCCCAATCATGCGGAAGATATCTGCCTGGGCCTTCCGTCCGCCTCCCTGATTGGATTTGAAGATCCGAAGTATGCGGATTGGGTGCAGCAGATATTTGCATCCAAAACCTTCCGTGTTTATTCCGCTACGGACATTATCGGCATGCAGCTGGGCGGAACCATTAAGAACGTCTTTGCCATCGGGGCCGGCTTATGCGAAGGGCTGAACCTGGGGGATAACGCCCAGGCCGCTTTGCTGACCCGCGGCCTGGCGGAAATGACGCGCATCGGCGTGGCCAGCGGAGGCCGCAGGGAAACCTTCATGGGCCTTTCCGGAGTAGGCGATTTGATTGTTACCTGCTATTCCCGCCACTCCCGCAACCAGACGGTGGGGCGGAGACTGGCGGAAGGGAAGAGCCTTCAGGAAATCCTGGATACCCTGGGCATGGTGGCGGAAGGGGTGCCCAACACGCTGTCCGTCTATGAAATTGCGCGGAAACTGGAGGTGAGGACGCCCCTGATTGATGCCGTTTATTCCGTTCTTTATGAATCCAAGCCGCCGATGGAAGCGCTTGCGGAACTCATGACGCGGGACCCCCGGCCGGAATTAGATTGATTTTTTGTTTTTTTGAGTTGCTTTCCCTCGACAAATTATACTATATAAACAATCAGTATGAAACGTGCCATCATCTCAGCTCTTTTTGCCGCCGGCGTCGTTGGTGTCGCCAGTGCGGACATTCAGGCTCCCCCCGCTTCCGAATACACCCCCACCCGCAAGCTGGGCCGCGCCATCGCCAACCTTATTTATTCCGTTGAAGAAATCCCGCTGGGAATCATCAACTGGACGAGCCGCGAGGGAGATTATGCCGGTTTTTCCGTAGGCATTGTTGATGGCACCGCTACCATGTTTGAACGCATGGGCTACGGAATTTATGAACTTGTCACCTTCTGGGCTCCCACTTACAAATGCACGTACAAGCCCCCTTATCAGGGGCGCTGCGGCATGAGCGGCCTCAAGGAATACAATCCCAATGGCGGCCTGAGCGAATTCCCTGCGGAACTCAGCTTCCAGAGCTACTACAAGTATTCACGCCAGCAGCGCGACTAAGGCCGGGCTGTTAAGATTTCAAAAGGGCTGTCCGCTTGTTTGCGGACAGCCCTTTTTTCATATAGTGGTCTTGACAATAGCCGCCATTGACGGGGAAAGGAGGAAAACGTATTCTTCCATACCGGAAAGGCTTCCGTATCATGAATAAAATTGTTGCTTCCATCAGTCTGGGCACTGCCGTTTGCATAACAGCCTCCGCATTTGCCCAGGACTCCCATCTTTCCCTGACCAGGCAGAGCGTTGCCAGCATGCATGAAATCGCAGCGGCTCTGGACAAGGTAACGGATGAACCTGGAGCGGCCGCTGCTGTGGAAACGGTTAAAAAAGTTCATAAAAAGCTGCTGGACATTGGAAAAGACAGCTGGAGCTTCCTGGTGCCACGCTTCAGGAGCAGGCTCAGGTTTCCGCCCAGATAACGGAAGCACAGAAAATTTCAGGTGAATTGATAAAATCTCTGTCCCGTTTGAAGAAGGAAGGTCTGCTTACGCCTGATTTGCAAAAAGCCCTAGCGGATTTACAGTCTGTTCAGAAGGAGCTGGCGCAGGCTTCTCAGGATAAGGCTGAGCAGGCGGAGCCGTTCCCGGAGGATGCGGAGGGCAACACGCATGAAACCCTGCTAACCAAAACTGTGGAGGAAGTAAAAAAGCTTAACGACTCTCTGGCCAGGGTAAGAGATGAAGAAACCGGCAAGGCTGCTGTGGAACAGATAGGTCGCTACCGGGCGGCTATGCTGGACGTTGCCAGGAAACAGGCTGCCCTGCCGCCTCTCACCCGCAACCAGCAGGCCAAGCTGATGGGAGTGCAGCAGCAGCTTGTGGAAATGATGCAGCCCATTGTCAAGCATGTAACGGCCATCATGCTTTCTCCGGATGCTTCCAGGAACCTGAAGGAAGCTCTGAATTCCCTTTCCGAACTGCCTAAGGAAGTTCAAAAAATCCGTGAAGAGGCGGCTAAGTGAACTTTTTAAAGGATGCGTCCTTTTGGGCTGGTCAAAAAATTATAATTGTTCTAAATTGGCTGTCCTGAAAAATGCGCCCGGTTTTTAGTGAAACAGATCTCAATGAACGCCCTTTCCTGGTCTTCTGGGAAGTGACGCGCGCTTGCGCGCTTGCGTGCAGACATTGCCGCGCCGTCGCCCAGCCGCGTCCCCACCCGGATGAATTGACTCATGAGGAGGCATTGCGCCTGATTGACCAGTTGGCGGAACTGCGGCCTCCCATGCTGGTGCTGACAGGCGGAGACCCGGTCATGAGGCCGGATATTCTGGAATTGGTCCGTGCGGCTTCCGGCAAGGGGCTGCATGTAGCATTGAGCCCTGCTGCTACCGCCCGGCTGTTGCACACGGATTTCCATGCGTTGAAAGAAGCTGGGGTTCAGAGCATGTCATTGAGCCTGGACGGTGCGCATGAAAGTACCCATGACGCCTTCCGCGGTGTCCCCCACACATATGAACGGACTCTCCGGGCTGCGGAAATGGCGAAGGAAGCCGGCATGCACTTGCAAATCAACACCACCATTACCAGGAGCACGCTGGGAGAATTTGACGACTTTGTGGAGCTGGTGAAAAAAATGAAACCGGGCATGTGGAGCGTGTTTCTTCTGGTGCCCACAGGCCGCGCCGCCATGGATGAGATGCCTGCGGCGGAAGAAGTGGAAGCCGTCTGGAAAAAACTGAGCAGGATAAGCCATGAGGTTTCTTTCGGCGTCAAAACGACGGAAGGGCACCATTATCGCCGCGTGGCGCTTCAGGAAGCCCGTGCTCAGGGAAGCAAGCCTGCTCGCCGCGCCATTCCCACCCGGGACGGCAAGGGCATTATGTTTATTTCTCATACCGGGGAAATACAGCCCTCCGGTTTTCTCCCCATAACGGCAGGAAACGTCCGGACGGATGACCCTGGAGAAATCTACCGCACGCACCCCCTTTTCCTCAAACTCCGGGATGACAATGCGTTGCAGGGCAAATGCGGACGGTGTGAGTACCGTACCATCTGCGGAGGGTCCCGGTCTCGCGCTTATGCCGTTTACGGAGACATGATGGCGGAAGACAACCTTTGCCCCTATCAGCCCAGGCTTTCACAACACCATGATTAATATTACCAGACTTTGGACAGGGGCGGAACAGCCCGCGGACCATTTGAGATACGGACAGGGCCACGGGCACGGTCGTTTTGCAGGGGGCGCCGTGGAATCCTGTGCACCGGCTTCGTCCCGTGCGCGCAAGCCCATTGTGGTGTGGAATATTACGCGTACCTGCAATCTCAAATGCGTGCATTGTTATGCAGACGCCTCTGCCCGGAAATTTAAGGGAGAGCTGGATTGGGACCAGTGTTGCGCGGTCATTGATGATCTGGCGGACTACAAGGTGAATGCCCTACTTTTTTCCGGAGGGGAGCCGCTGGTGCATCCGCGCTTTATGGAACTGCTGGAACGTGCCACTGGAAAAGGGCTGAAGGTGACCATTTCCACAAACGGCACCCGTATTACGCCGGAAGCTGCAGCGCGGTTCAAGGAATTGGGCGTGGCGTACGTAGGCATTTCCCTGGACGGCATTGGCGCCGTTCATGACAAATTCCGCGGTGTGGAAGGTTCTTTTGAGCAGGCGGTGCGCGGATTCAGGCTTTGCAGTGAAGTGGGGCAAAAGACAGGCCTGCGCCTGACGCTGACCCGCAACAATGTGCAGTGCATGGGCCAGATTTTGGATTTTATTGACGCCAACGACATCCAGCGCGTCTGTTTTTACCATCTGGTCCCCACTGGCCGCGGCGTGGAAGTGCAGACTCTGACTCAGGAGGAAGCAAGGAATGCCATGGATACGCTGATTGCCCGTGTGGAGGAATGGAAAGCGGAGGGAAAAAACCGTGAAGTGCTGACTGTAACCCAGCCTGCGGACGGAATTTACCTGCTTCTGCGCCAGCTCCGGGAAGGTTCCCCTCTGGCGAAGGAAACCCTCGGCCTGCTTCAATGGAATGGCGGCGGCGCGAACAGTTCCGGCCGGGGCATCGCCAATATTGACACACAGGGTGCCGTGCATCCGGACCAGTTCTGGCAATCCGTTACTCTGGGCAATGTGAAAAGTGACCGGTTTTCCGATTTATGGGATGCCAGGGCCGGAGCTGCAGCGGAAATGTTGCCTGAGCTGCGCGGTTCCGACGATCCTCTGGAGCGGCAGAAGAAGATAGAAGGCCGTTGCGGCCGCTGCGTTCACTTCGCCCTGTGCGGCGGAGGCTTCCGCACCCGTGCCGCATTTGCCAACGGACACTGGTACGGGTCCGATCCCGGCTGCTATCTGACGGAAGAGGAAATTTCCACCCCCTTGCCGGAAATCAAGTAGTGAGATGCCCGGCTTTATTCACCGGGGAACGGTTGGTTCCGGGAAAGGGGTATCGGAGGAATTGCCGTTTCATTCGATCGTAGGGTATCCCGCGCGCAGTTAAAACGCCCCTGTCCTTGCGGCTGGTTCGCCGGGAACAGGGAGTTTTACACTGGGAAAAACCCGGGAGCGTGCTTTGGCGGGGCAGGGGCGAATTTGTCCATACGTCTGGTTTTCCCTGCTTTACAAGGCAGGTGGCATCGCATAGCATGCCCCGCATGATGAATCAGGAATTGAGACCGGAGACCCTGTGCGTGCAGGCGGGCTGGGCGCCTAAAAAGGGCGAACCCCGCGTATTGCCCATTTACCAGAGCACGACGTTCAAGTACGAGACCAGCGAACAAATGGCAAAATTGTTTGATCTGGAAGAAGCCGGATTCTTTTATACACGCCTCCAAAACCCCAGCAATGAGGCGGTTGCCAGAAAAATTGCCGAACTGGAGGGCGGTGTGGCCGCCATTCTGACGTCTTCCGGCCAGGCGGCTTCCTTCTTTGCCGTTTTCAATATTTGCGAGGCTGGGGATCATATCGTCAGTGCTTCGGCGATTTACGGGGGCACATACAACCTCTTTGCCGTCACATTCCGGAAAATGGGCATTGAAGTTACTTTCGTGGACCAGGACGCTCCGGCGGAGGAAATCGCCAAAGCGTTCCGCCCCAATACGAAAGCTTTCTTTGCGGAGACTATTTCCAATCCCACGCTTTGCGTGCTGGATATCCGTAAAATGGCGGACATTGCCCATGCGCACGGCGTTCCCCTCATTGTGGACAATACCTTTGCCACGCCCATTAATTGCCGTCCTTTTGAATGGGGTGCGGATATCGTCACCCACTCCACCACCAAGTACATGGACGGCCATGCCGCCGCCGTGGGCGGCGTGATTGTGGACAGCGGCAACTTTGACTGGGAAGCGCACAAGGATAAATTCCCGGGTTTGACGGAACCGGATCCCTCCTATCACGGGCTCTCCTACAGCAAAAGCTTCGGCAAGGGAGCCTATATTACCAAGGCGACCGTCCAGCTCATGCGAGATCTGGGTTCCATCCAGTCTCCGCAGAATGCCTTTTTGCTCAACTTGGGTTTGGAAACCCTCCACCTGCGTGTGCCGCGGCATTGTGAAAATGCGCAAAAAGTGGCGGAATTCCTGCAAGGGCAGGAAGATGTTGCCTGGATTAATTATCCGGGGCTTTCTTCCAATGAGTATTATGAATTGGCGCAGAAGCAATTCCGAGGTGGACAATCTTGTGGTGTGGTAACCTTCGGCATTAAGGGAGGCCGTGAGCGTTCCATCAAGTTCATGGACAGTCTGAAGCTGGCCGCCATCGTGACCCATGTGGCGGATTCCCGTACCTGCGTTCTCCATCCCGCCAGCCATACGCACCGCCAGTTGACGGATGAGCAGCTCATGGAGGCGGGCGTACGGCCTGACCTCATCCGGTTTTCCGTAGGGACGGAAGCTGCGGAAGACATTATTGCGGACCTCAAACAGGCTTTGGAAGCTATTCGTTAAAAAGTCTTCTTGGAAAAAGCCGCCTCAGCAAAGTGAGGCGGCTTTTTCTTTATCATTAAGGATTGGATAAAGGGGACAGCGGATTGTTAATCCGTTGTCAACATAAAAAGTTGAAAGAGCGGTATTCCGGCAGTGGACTTCTTTTTTGATGTAAGGACTTTATAAAGACTAATCCTTGCGCCTCTTCCATTCTAACATCTGCATGTTATTTCATAAATCATTCATTATTATGAATCGAACGTTATCATAAACCATTCATGAAGAAAATAGATCCAGCGTTTTCCCCATAATGTTACGGAAAGAAAAAGAGCGGATTAACAATCCTCTAATCAATGCAAAGCGTTATGAGAGTTTATCATTATGTTTTGTTAGCCAGTTGCGTATGTATGATGTCCGCCCAGGCGGCTACGATTGTTGCTGAGCTTCCTGAATCGCAAAGCGTATCACAGACCGCCACTATGGCGAGAACATCGGGGCAACAGCTTCTGGACAAAGTAAAAGGCCTGCAAAATGGAATATATGCCGGCGGCAATAACAACAGTGTTGGGAATTGGGCGGTAAACGGCGAAGGCACCTGGGTTAACCAGGATGATGTAGGCTCCATTACATTATGCGGTCGCTCCGGAGTAGCGGGGTCTTCCTTTGCCATGGTTCTTGGAGGGCCGCAGGAGGGGGATTCCATTTCTTCCATTACGTTTTCCTGCAATACTCCTTCTTCTGTAATCAGCAGTTATTCCATGGTACTTGCCGTATATGATTCAACCGGCACTCTGGTTGAGGAACTTTCCAGGATACAGGACTTTTCATTTACCTCTACATCGGAAACAACGACAATTTCCCTGGATATGTCGGCGGCTCCCCTTACCTGGGAGGAAGGGTATAAGGTAGTTGCCGGAGTGCGCGGTGGTGCCGGAACCGCTACTTCCGCTTATACAATTACAGGTATACAGGTTTCCTACGAAACGGTTCCCGAGCCTGCCGCAGCGTCTTTGGGCCTGCTGGGCCTGGGAGCCATGTTGCTGCGCCGCAGACGTTCATAGTAAATATCCTCGTTATTCGGGAGGCAGCTGAAAAGCTGCCTCTTTTTTATTTTCGGAACGGGAATATGTCTTTGTTTTTGGGATAGTTGCGAAAGGAGAGAGATTCATAGTGCTAATCCCTCAGTGATTGCTCGAAAGCGCGGTACTGCACGGCTTCATACAAATGGACATCCTGAATATCAGAAGTTCCTTCCAAATCCGCTATGGTTCGGGCCACCTTTAAAATGCGGTCATAGGCTCTGGCGGAAAGGGCCAGTTCTTCCACGGCGCGGAGCAGGATAGCCCTCCCTTCCGGCAGCAGACGGCAATACTTCTGGAGTGCTTTTCCAGAAAGGGCCGCATTATTGCGGAAAGGCGTTCCTGCGTATCTGCTGGACTGGAGCCGCCGTGCGGCCGCCACGCGTTCCCGGATACTGGCGGAACATTCTCCGGCAGGCGCGGAAGCCAGAATGGAGGGATCCACGGCGGGAACTTCCATCAGCAGGTCAAACCGGTCCAGCAGCGGGCCTGAAATTTTGCGGCGGTAGCGTGCGATCTGCGCCGGGGGGCAGGTGCAGGCTCTTCTTCTGTCTCCCAGGTAACCGCAGGGACACGGATTCATGGCGGCTGCCAACATGAAACGGCACGGAAATGTCATGGTGCCGGAAGCGCGGGAAATAACTACCTGGCCGGTTTCCAGCGGCTGCCGCAGGGTTTCCAGAGCGGCACGGCGGA
>OHHC01000856.1_pt1 | contig 10634 bp, 8 predicted proteins | sample 1606381 | NCBI WGS metagenome assembly OHHC01 (sample SAMEA3879581, study PRJEB24766) | human gut metagenome | biome: human-associated habitat; feature: feces | place: USA | collected 1985/1987 | reverse complement strand
GAGCTGGCGTCTGAATTCGTCGAGCACCTTCTCGCCGCCCCGGACGTAGCAGGCCGTGCCCATGCAGACCGAAATCGGATATTTGCCTTTGGGCTTCATCGTGAAGAACGAATAGAACGACACCACGCCGTAAACCCGTGCGGCCGAGATGCCCAACTCCAGGGCGATGAGCTCCTGTACCTCTTTGGGCAGATAGCCCAGCGTGTCCTGCACGCCGTGCAGGATGTTGATCAGTTCGCCCGGGTCGTTGCCGTACTTTCGGCAGACGTTCTTTATCTCGTCGATTCTCCGTTGGGAGAGGCATATTTTTTCCATAACGTCTTATTTCTTGGGTTCCACGACCGGTTTGCGGTCGTAATAACGGGTGTGGAGCAGTTCGTGCGAAAGCGGTCCGCAGGGTTCGCCGAGGAACTCTTCGTAGAGCGCCTGAATGTCGGGATTCTCGTGCGACTTGCGCAGCGGTTTGGCGGCGTCTTCGGCGTAGAGGGCCTCGGCACGCCGTTTCAGAAGCTCTTCGTTGCCCCGGTGATAGGGTTGCCCGCCGCCGTTGATGCAGCCGCCGGGACAGGCCATGATTTCGATGGCGTGGTAGGGCGATCGGCCGGCGCGGATCTCTTCGACCAGCCTGCGGGCGTTACCCAGCCCGTGTGCGATGCCGATTTTGACGGGTACGCCGTCGAAGTCGATCCGCGCAGTTCGGTGAAGTCGAGTTTCGGAAGCGTTTTTTTCGTTTGTATTTCGTATGCCGTACGCACGGCTGCCTCGATCACGCCGCCTGTGGTGCCGAAGATGACGCCTGCACCGGTCGATTCGCCCAGCGGACGGTCGAAATCGCTCTCCTCCAGTTCGTCGAAATTCATGTTGGCGAAGCGGATCATGTGGGCCAGTTCGCGCGTGGTGATCGAAATGTTTACGTCCGGATCGCCGTCTTTGCCGAATTCAGGGCGTGCGGCTTCCGATTTCTTCGCCACGCAGGGCATGACCGATACGACGATGAAATTCCGGCGGTCGATGCCCAGCTTGGGCGCCAGGTAGTTTTTGGCGATCGCGCCGAACATCTGTTGCGGCGACTTGGCCGTCGAGAGGTTCTCGCCCAGTTCGGGGAAATGCTTCTCCATGAACGACACCCAGCCCGGACAGCAGGAGGTCATCAGTGGGATTTTGACCGTCCGGTCGCCCGCGAGATACTTGTTCAGGCGCTGGAGCAGCTCGGTGCCCTCCTCCATGATCGTAAGGTCAGCGGCGAAGTCGGTGTCGAAAACGTAGTCGAAGCCCAACCGACGCAGCACTGTGGTCATCTTGCCCGTGACGCTCCGGCCTTCCAGTCCGAAATCCTGGCCGAGGGCTACGCGCACGGCGGGGGCGGTCTGCACCACGACCGTCTTGCCGGGATCGGCGAGCGCCTGCATCACCTCCCGGATGTTGCTGTTCTCCGAAAGGGCGCTGGTCGGACAGACGGCTACGCATTGGCCGCAATTGACGCAGTTGGTCGTCAGGATCGGATCGTTGAAGGCCGTGCAGAGGACCGAAGTGAATCCCCGGCCTACGACCGACAGGGCGCCGACGGTCTGGACTTGGTTGCAGACCGTTTCACAGCGGCGGCAGAGGATGCACTTTTCCATGTTGCGCACCACCGACGGCGAGAGGTCCATCATCGGCTTGGTGGTTTCTCCCTTGTACTTGGCCTCGCGGATGCCGAGGTCTTTGGCCATGGTTTGCAGGCTGCAATAGCCGTTCTTCGAGCAGGTGAGGCATTCGTTGGGGTGGTCCGAGAGGATCAGCTCCAGAATGGTCTGCCGGGCGTTGATGACGCGGGGTGTGTGGGTGCGGACGACCATCCCCTCCGTGCAGACGGTTTTGCAGGCCGGAGCCAGGTTTTTGCGTCCTTCGACCTCTACGACGCAGATGCGGCAGACACCGGGGTCGTTCTTGCAGCCCAGCTCGTGCAGGTTGAGGTAGCAGAGCGTCGGAATTTTGATGCCGATCGAAGCGGCCGCTTCGACCAGGTTGGTGCCCGGGGCGACCTCTGCGGTTCGGTTGTCGATGGTTAGTTTTATCGTTTCCATGCGGATTTGTCTTGGAGGAGTGGTTAGCGGATGCTGATTGCGCCGAACTTGCATTTTTCGAGGCAGGTGCCGCACTTGATGCAGCGGGCCTGGTCGATGGCGTAGGGTTGTTTGGGGATGCCGCTGATGGCTCCCGGCGGACACATGCGAGCGCAGAGGGAGCAGCCTTTGCAAACCTTGGGGTCGATCACGAAACTCATCAGGTCGCGGCAGCGGTGGGCCGTACAGTGGTGGTCCCGCACGTGGGCCACGTATTCGTCCCAGAAGTTTTCCAGGGTCGAAAGCACTGGATTGGGGGCTGTCTGCCCCAGGGCGCAGAGCGACGAGTCGCGGATTACGCGGGCGAGGTTCTGCAATTCGTCGAGGTCTTCGTCCCTGCCCAGTCCCCTGGTGATCCGGTCGAGAATCTCCAGCAGGCGTTTGTTTCCGATGCGGCAGGGCGTGCACTTGCCGCACGACTCATCGACGGTGAATTCGAGGTAGAATTTGGCCACCGACACCATGCAGTCGTCTTCGTCCATGACGATCATGCCGCCCGAACCCATCATCGATCCGCTTGCCAGCAGGTTGTCGTAGTCGATCGGGGTGTCGAGGTGCTTCTCCGTGAGGCAGCCGCCCGACGGGCCGCCCGTCTGCACGGCCTTGAACTTCTTGCCGTTCTTGATGCCCCCGCCGATTTCGAAGATCACTTCGCGCAGCGTGGTGCCCATCGGCACCTCGATCAGGCCGACGTTATTGACCTTGCCCGCCAGGGCGAAGACTTTGGTGCCCTTGCTCTTTTCGGTGCCGATCGAGGAGAACCATTCGGCGCCCCGCAGGATGATGGGCGGAATATTGGCGTAGGTTTCGACGTTGTTCACGTTGGTCGGGTAGCCCTTGTAGCCCGATTCGCTCGGGTACGGGGGTTTCACGGTCGGTTCGCCGCGTCTGCCTTCCATCGAATGAATCAGCGCCGTCTCCTCGCCGCAGACGAAGGCGCCTGCACCGTAGCGCAGCTCGATGTCGAACGAGAAGCCCGAGCCCAGGATGTCGTTGCCCAGCAGCCCGTATTCCCGCGCCTGTTCGATGGCTCGCCTGAGCCGTTCGATGGCCAGCGGGTATTCGGCGCGGATGTAGATCAGTCCGTGCGAGGCGCCCGTGCAGTAGCCGTTGATGGCCATCGCTTCGAGGATCGAGTGGGGATCGCCTTCGAGGATCGAACGGTCCATGAATGCGCCCGGATCCCCTTCGTCGGCGTTGCAGACCACGTATTTGCGGTCGGCTTTCGCATCGCGCGTGATCTTCCACTTCAGGCCGGTGGGGAAACCGCCTCCGCCGCGCCCCCGCAGGCCGGAGTCGATGATCTCCTGCAACACGTGGTCGGGCTGCATGCCGAGCACTTTGGCCAGGGCTGCGTAGCCGTCGCGGGCGATGTATTCGCCGATGTTCTCGGGGTCGATGAACCCGCAGTTCCGCAGGGCGATGCGCAGCTGCGGCTTGTAGAACTTCATGTGCTTGCTGTCGGGTACGTGCTGCCCCGTGTCGGGGGCCGTGTAGAGCAGCCGCTCTACCTTGCGGCCTTTGACGACATGCTCCCGGACGATCTCTTCGGCGTCTTCGGGTTTGACCGAGACGTAGAAGGTGTTGTCGGGGATCATCTTGACGATCGGCCCCTGCTCGCAGAAGCCGAAGCAGCCGGTGCGGATCACCCGTGTGCGCTCGGACTCTCCCGTTCGGTCGAGCGCCCGGCGCAGGGCCGCGATGATCTCCTCGCTCCGCGATGCCCGGCATCCCGTGCCGCCGCATACCAGGATGTAGTTATTGATTTTTGCCATCGGGTTGGATGCTTGTTAAAGATTCGGATCGTTTTCCTTCGTTTCAGATGCCCGGCTCGACGGTCGGACCTGTCGCCTCTTTCCGAAAATTCTCGGATTGCCGGACGCAGTTTATGCTTCGATCAGGCCTTCGGCCGTTTCGCCCCGGACGATTTGCCGCTCGACGAGCTCCGCGACGCGCTCGGCAGTGACATGGCCGTAAAGAACCGGCCTGCGGCCCGGCAGCGTGATTTCGACGGTGGGTTCGTCCTTGCAGTGTCCGGCGCAGCCGGTCTGGGTTACGATGCCCCGGATGCGACGGGCGGCCAGTTCTTCGACGAATGTTGCGAGGACCGCTTTGGCTCCGGCGGCGATGCCGCATTCGTCCATCGAAACCCGGATCTGGGGCAGCTCATCGGGTGTGTTGCTGTTTTCCCGGATCTCGAGGTCGGCACGCAGTTTTTCGCGCATGAGGCGCAATTCCTCCGGAGTGTTTATTTTTGCCATGTTTTCCGGTCGTTTAGAGTTTGATTTTTCAGGTTTGTTCGCTCCTGCCTGCCGAAAAATATCCCGGAAACGGAGCTTCTTTCGGGATCGGGTGGTTAAATATAATCATTTGTTATCAAAATAACAATAAAAACGGCCGGAAAAAAGGGGCGGAATAAAAAAGCGGTCCCAGAGAACCGCTGGAGCGGGGTGCGGGGTGTCCCGGAAACAGCCGGGTGGTCGATGAAGGTCGCTGCCGGGAAAAAGTATAGCGTTATGGCTTGTCCGGTCCGCAATGCCGCCGTCCCTGTTTCTGATGGGCGTTCCGGGGTTCCGGGATTTGTACCGGCTCGGCCCCGGTTGCGGCAGCAGTCGAGTGCCCGGCCGCGCATCGTCGGGCCGTTGCGGTGAAAGCCGAGTGCGCCCCCGGACGAGTATGGCGGCTTGCGTATCTTTTTTATCGTGGAGGATTGTCGCGGGAGAGTGATTGCGAAAAAGGCTGCCCATTGACGGGCAGCCTTTCGATTTTGCAGGCCCTGTAAGCCGGGTTCTGTGCTCCGGTTGCCCGGAGTCCCCATCATTTATCTAGGACGCCGGTCTCCCGGCGCCTCAAGCAACCTACCCCCCGGCATTGGACGAGCAACCCTTGATTGCCGGTATACATGGTCTTGCAACCCACGAGATGTACTGTCCGAAGCGTATCGCTACCTTCGCGGTGGGCTCTTACCCCGCCTTTTCACCCTTACCCCTGCGGGGCGGTTATTTTCTGTTACACTTGCTATACCCTCACGGATATCAAGCCGTTAGCTTGCGTGGCGCTCTGCGTTGCCCGGACTTTCCTCCCCCTGTTGCCAGGCGGCGATGGAGCGGACCTGCGTGGCAAAGGTAGTGAAAACGAGCACAGAATAAAACAAACTCGTTTGTTTTTTATGTCGAGTGCGTCCTATCCTTCTGTAAAGGTTAGTGAAAACGAGTACAGAGTAATGAGTTTGTTCGATGCCGCAGTCCTTCCCGGCTCGAAGGCGTAAAATGGGAGCGTACGCTTTTATGCGTTCCGTGAGAAGGGATGCGCTTGGGGCGTATGTCGCCCGCCGAGTCCCTGCCGCTCGCTTGAAAAAGCCTCTGTCGGGCAGGCGGTTCGGGGATTTACCGGCTTTCCGTGCCGGTGTCCGTACCGAAAATGTTGAAACGCCGGAGCAGCGGGTTGCGGCGGTCGAGCAGCAGGAACTCCAGCAAGAGCAGGACGAGGGCCGCTCCGATCAGGTATTGGAACTGTTCGTTGAACTCCTCGAAGCGGAGGGCCGCCAGGTCGCCTTTTTCCATATTGTTGATCGTGCGTACGATTTCGTCCAGCCCGATCGACTGGTTGGTCGAGCGGATGTAGGCTCCGTCGGTCGCCTGTGCGATCTTTTCGAGCAGGGGTTCGCCCAGTTTCGATACGACCATCTCTCCCTTGTCGTCCTTGATGAACTCGCCGCCGATCTGGATCGGAGCGCCTTCCGGCGTGCCGATGCCGATGGTGAAGATGCGGATGCCCTGTTCGGCGGCCCGTTCGGCCGCTTCGATGGCGCCGGAGTCGTGCCCTTCGCCGTCGGTGATGAGCACGATGACGCGTCCTGCGGGGTTATCTCCCTTTTCCGAAAAGGACATGGTGGCCAGCGAGAGGGCCTGACCGATGTCGGTGCCCTGCACCGAAACCATCGAAGGGGATATTCTGCGGGCAAAGGCTTTGGCCATGCGGTAGTCCGAGGTGATCGGCAGTTGCACTACGGCGTCGCCCGCGAAGACGACCAGTCCCACGCGATCCTGCTTGAGTCCGTCGAAGAGCTTGTCGATGGCGTATTTGGTGCGTTCGAGGCGGTTGGGCTGGAAATCCTCGGCGAGCATCGAGTTCGAAACATCGACCACGAGCATCATCTCGATACCCCGGCTCTCCACCTCGCGGAGTTTCGAACCCAGCTGCGGCCGTGCGAGCGCCAGGGTGAGCAGGGCGAATGCCGTGAGGTACAGGATGAATTTCAGACGCCGGCGCCCCGTAGAAGCGTCGGGCATGAGCGGACGGATGGTTTCGAGCCGGCCGAAACGGCTGAGGCGCCGGCGTGCGAGCTGTCCGGCGGCCGTCCATACGGCGACGAGCAACGGGAGGAGCCACAGCAGCCAGAGGTATTCGGGATATGCGAATCTGAACATTACGGCAGGGATTTTAACCAGAGGGTACGCAACAGAAATTCCACGAGCAGCAGGGCCAGAGCCGCCGCTGCCCAGCGGAGGTACTCCTCGGTGTAGGTGGTGTATTGCGATATTTCGACCTTGCTCTTTTCGAGCTGGTTGATTTCGTCGTAGATGGACTGTAGTTTGGCGTTGTCCGTGGCGCGGAAGTAACGGCCGCCCGTGAGATCGGCGATCTCGCCGAGTATCTTTTCGTCGATCTGCACCTTGGCCTGCACGACGGTCGGGTTCCCGAAGAAGTCCACCGTCGGATAGGGGGCCGTGCCGCGTGTGCCGACACCGATCGTATAGACGCGGATGCCCTGGTCACGGGCGATCTCCGCAGCCGTGAGGGGAGCGATTTCGCCCCGGTTGTTCTCTCCGTCGGTCAGCAGGATGATGACCTTGCTCTTGGCGTTGCTCTCGCGCAGGCGGTTGATTGCCGTCGCCAGTCCGTTGCCGATGGCCGTGCCGTCCTCCACCACGCCGCTGCGCAGGCGTCCCAGCAGGGTTTGCAGCGTTCCCTGATCGGTCGTCAGCGGGCTTTGGGTGAAGGCTTCGCCCGCGAAGGCCACCAGTCCGATGCGGTCTCCGGGGCGGTCGGTGATGAAGTTGCCGGCGACCTGCTTGGCTGCCTGGATGCGGTCGGGCTGGAGGTCCTGGGCCAGCATCGAGGTCGAAATATCGATCGCCAGCACGATGTCGATGCCTTCGGTGTTGCTCGTCGAGCCTTCATCGACCGATTGGGGGCGGGCCAGCGCTACGATGAGGAGCGCGACGGCCGCGCAGCGCAGCGCGAAAGGCAGATGCCGCAGGTAATAACGTACGGTGCGCGGTGCTTCGGCGACACCGTCGATGGTCGATACTTGGATCGAAGCGCCGCCCTGACGGGTCCGCCAGACGTAATAGACCACCACGAGCGGAATGACCGCGAGCAGCCACAAAAAGTATGGAGAGGCGAATTGCATAGCCGTTTCAGAATTGATTCGTTACCAGTTTTTATTGCCGCGTACCACGACCCCGGCTTTCTCCTTGAGTTTCTCCTGGGTCTTGTCCTCCTGGGTCTGGATCGCATCCAGCATCCGTTCCTGTTCTTCCGGGGAGATGCCGTTTTCGCGGGGTTGGCCGGGCTGCCGGTCGTCGCTGTCCGGCTTGTCGGAATCCTGCGGCTGTTCGTCGGGATTTTGTCCGTTCTTGTCGGGATCATTCTGACCGTTCTGCCGGTCTTGTTGATCCTGTTGCTCGCCGCCCTTGTCCTGCTGCCGGTCTTTGTCCGAATTATTATCCTTGTTTTTGTCTTGATTCTGATCCTGACCGCCGCTGTTCTGCTGGTCCTTGTTCTGATCTTTGTTTTGATCCTCGTTCTGCTGTTTTTGCAGCAGTCGCTTGGTGTAGGCGTAGTTGTACTTGGCCTCCTGGTCGGCAGGATTCATCCGCAGGGAGTTCTTGTAGCTTTCGAGCGCTTCCGGGTATTTTTCCTGTTTGAATTGGGCGTTGCCGAGGTTGTAGAAAGCCTCGGCCCGTTCCTGGTCGGTGCGGGTGGAGTCTGCGGCGATGCGTTCGAGCATCTTGGCCGCCTCCTCGTATTTTTCGGTACGGTAGAGGGCGCCCCCCAGGTTGTAGGCGGCCTCGAAGTTTTCGGGGGCCGCTTCGAGCGCCTGCGTGTAGCGTTCGATGCTGCGGTCGTACCGCTCCTTCGCGAAATCCCGGTTGCCCTTGCGCACGAGGCTGCGCTCGGGGTATTTCTGGGCCGAGGCGCTGCCGATTCCGAGCAACAGGGTGATGAATATCAGTAGGATTCTGTTTGGCATGGCGTGTCGGATGCTATTGGGTGTCGTCCTGTTCGGTGCCCTCCTCCGCGATTTCCGCAGGCTTGGTCTCCTCGACGAAATAGTAGGCGTTCAGGTAGTTGTCTTCGTTGGTCGTCCCTTCGGACTGGGCTTTGGCGAATTTCGCCAGGTCGGCGTCCCGGAGGATCGCCTGCAGGTCCATGACGCATTTCTGCGGCAGGTCGTAACGGCGGACTGCCGCGAGAATTTCGTCAGAGGTCATCTCCATCGCGCCGAAGCCGTATCGTCCGGCCAGATAAGTGCGCAGGATGTCCGTCAGGCCCGAGTAATACTGTTTGTGGCGTCCGCTCTGCCAGAGTTTCTGGTTGTGGAGCGTTTCGAGCGCTTGGATGGCCGCGATGTGGGGCGGCAGGGGCGGTGCGGGACGGAAGATGTCGCGTACCTTGCGGGCGTAGCGGGCCATCAGGCGGCGGCCTGCGTAGATCGCGCCGCCCAGGACGATCAAACCCAGCAGGCTCCAGAGGACGTAGCCGCTGATTTCGCCGTAGCGGAAGGGCAGCGTGCGCTGGGCTTTGATGTCGTAGATCGTGTGCGACGTGGAGTCGATCTGAAAGGTTCCCACCTGCAGCCGCAGGGTGTCGGCGGTATAGAGCGTGTCGGTGATGTTCTTGTCCAGATAGAGCACTTGTGCGCGTCCCAGGCCGAGGTTGCCCTCCTCGAACGCCGCCAGCGTGTAGCGTTTGCGCAGGCTCAGGTGACGTCCGTCGCGCCGGAGGGTGTCCACCGGATGCGATTCGACGACCTCCAGTCCGCTCTGCGGAGGCGGGTTGAAGGTGGGAAATTCCACGACCTGCACCAAATCACGATCGACGTCGATCACCACGTCGAAGCGGTCGCCGATTCCGATGCTGTCGGGTTCGACGCGGGCGGTGATCGTCGGCGGTGCGGCGTACAGAACGGTCGTCAGCCCCGTCAGAAGAGCTGTCGCCAGAGCTGTTTTTACTCTTTTCGTGATGGATGTCCGACCGGCTTTCGGACGACCCGAAGACCGCAGGCCGACGGGCACCGCTTCCGAAGGAGGTGTTTGCGCGGCATTTTGCCGCTCTGCGGCGGCGGACGGTTGAATACCGCCGTTGCGTGCGAACGGAGAGCAGGTTGATGCCGGGTTATTTGGGATCGACTTCATCGCTGTTTGAATAGTTTGATGAGTTCCACGACGTAATCCCCGTCGGTCGATACCTCGGCCGTGTCGATGCGGTGGTGTTTGAGCGCCGAGAGGATGGCGGCGCTCCGCTCCTGCCAGACGCGGGCGTAGTGCTCCCGCACCCGGGCCGAGGAGGTGTCCACCCACGCTTTTCGGCCCGTTTCGGCGTCTTTCATTTCGACGATCCCTACGTCGGGCAGTTCGGCTTCGCGGGGGTCGCTGACGCGGATTCCCACCAGGTCGTGTTTTCCGGAAGCGATCTTGAGCGCGTCCTCGAGCGCCGTACGGTCCTTGCCGGGATCGAGAAAGTCCGAGAGCAGGAAGGCCGTGCAGTGTTTTTTGGTGACGTTGGTCAGGAAACGCAGCGCTTCCGAAATACGGGTCCCCCGCGATTGCGGCTCGAAGCCGACCAGTTCGCGGATGATGGCCAGGATATGGCTGCGCCCCTTTTTCGGGGGGATGAATTTCTCGATCCGGTCGGAGAAGAAGATGCAGCCCACCTTGTCGTTGTTCTCCGAGGCCGAGAAGGCCAGCACGGCGGCGATTTCGGTTTGCAGGTTTTTCTTCAGGCGGTCCGTGGTGCCGAACATCCGGGAGCCGCTGACATCCACCAGGAGCATCATCGTCAGCTCGCGCTCCTCTTCGTAGACCTTGATGTGGGGCGTGCGCGAGCGGGCCGTGACGTTCCAGTCGATGTCGCGCACGTCGTCGCCGGCGCGGTATTCGCGCACTTCGGAAAACGACATGCCGCGTCCCCGGAAGGCCGTGTGATACTTTCCGGCGAAGATTTCGTTGGAAAGCCCCCGGGTTTTGATCTCGATCTTGCGGACTCGTTTCAGGATATCGTTTTCGGTCTCCTGCATTATTGCATTTTCAATTAGGGTACGATTACGTTGTTCAGGATGTCGGTGATGATCTGCTCTGTGGTGATGTTCTCGGCCTCGGCTTCGTAGGTGAGTCCGATGCGGTGACGCAGTACGTCGTGGCAGACGGCCCGCACGTCCTCCGGAATCACGTAACCCCGGCGGCGGATGAAGGCGTAGGCCCGGGCAGCCTTGGCCAGCGAGATCGACGCACGGGGCGAGCC
>OHHC01000854.1_pt1 | contig 10645 bp, 9 predicted proteins | sample 1606381 | NCBI WGS metagenome assembly OHHC01 (sample SAMEA3879581, study PRJEB24766) | human gut metagenome | biome: human-associated habitat; feature: feces | place: USA | collected 1985/1987 | reverse complement strand
GCACCGCAAAAATAGTGCCCGGCGGGATGGGCAGCGCCAGCAGCTGCTGGTTATCCCGGCAGCGGAACAAATGCCCGTAGCTGGTAAAGGCACTAGCCAACACACTGACCGTCAGCGCCGAAAGCTCCATCAGCACAAAATAGAGCCAGTCCAGCCCCTGCGGAACCAGCGTTACCGCCAGCGGCAGCGCCATTGAGCCAAAGCTGAGCATGACCAGCAGCATCAATGCCGCAAACAGCAGCGTGTAGCCAAACGTCCCCACCCGGGAGCGTTGCTTACCAGTTTTGCTGCTGCGCACAAAGGCCGCACCCAATTCCAGTAGCTGTTTTTTGAGCAATGCACGGATCATAGCGCTTCCCCCGTATCCTCCAGTTCCAGAAAGACCTCCTCCAGCGTATCGTCGCCGCGCACCTCTTCCATAGCACCCTCGCGCACCAGCTGACCTTTACGCAGAATAGCTACCCTGTCGCAAAGCTTTTCGGCCACCTCCAGCACATGGGTGGAGAAAAAGATCGCCCCGCCTTGCGCACAAAAGGCCTTCATCTGGGTCTTGAGTTGATGGGAAGCCAGCGGGTCCAGCCCGACAAAGGGCTCGTCCATTAAAATCAGCTTCGGCTCGTGCAGCAGCGCCGCAATAATGGCAAGCTTCTGCTTCATGCCGTGGGAGTATGCCCCGATGGACTGCGCCAAATCCTGCGTCAGGCCAAAGGCATCGCCGTACTGCCGGATGCGCTGCGTCCGCTGTGCGGCGCTTACGCCAAAGATATCCGCAATAAAATCAAGGTACTGGATACCGGTCATATACTCGTACAGCTGCGGGTCATCCGGCAGATAGGCCAAGCGGCGCTTGCATTCCAGCGGGTTCTCCCGCACGGAAATGCCGTCCACATAAATTTCTCCGGCATCAAATTGCTGGATACCGCAGCAGCATTTTAAGGTAGTGGTCTTGCCCGCGCCGTTGTGCCCGATAAAGGCACACAACTCCCCCGCAGGCAAAGGTCCTGCACGGCGGGCTTGCCGCCGTAGGTTTTGGTCAGATGCTCGATCTTTAACATGGGCTGCCTCCTTGCTTTCAGTTTCGAGCCAAGTATACACCTTCCGGCAGGGGGAAGGTCAAGCATTTCTCCGTTTTTTCTTGCGTTTTGTATAGGGCTGTGCTATACTTTTTGACGAACTGAACAGAAAACAGCAGGTGCGTTCCGTCACTTTGCCCCACCGGGCGGCGGCAGGGACGTTAAAAGGGAAGCGGGTGTCAATCCCGCACGATCTCGTCACTGTGATAAGGGAGTCCACTGTCAGGGTGCTTTTGCACCGGTCACTGAGCCATCCGGCTTGGGAAGGCGGCAGCGGGCGTTGAGCTTTCAGTCAGGAAACCTGCCCGCTGTTGGTACCGGGGCTTTGCCGCCCCAGATCACGAGGAATTGGTTGTACCAAAAAGCCTGTAAGATACGGGGTCTTTTTGCTTTGCCATTTCGCAAGCGGAAGGCTCCGTTTTTTTGCAGGTTCTCTTTCCTGTACCCTTCTGTTCGGTGCCGTATTTTACCCACATCAGGAAAGGAAAACAAGATGAAAAAACGCAACATCCGCAAAACGGCGGCCGCTCTGACCGCTCTGGCTCTGTGCGCCGGTGTACTGACCGGCTGCGGCGGGGCCGCCTCCGGCACTGCTTCCTCTGTTGCCGCCAGTTCTGCCGCCAGCAGCGAGGCTTCCGGCGCAGACGCTGACGAGCTTGCCGCACAGAACGTGGCAGATCTGATCGACGCCATCTATGTGCAGCAGCGCACCGATGACACCGATGCCCAGTGCGAGGCCGCAAAGGCCGCTTGGGACGCTTTGACCGATGCCCAGAAGGAGCTGGTGGAGGGCGAAAATGCCGACCCCGACTACTTTGGCCGCGACACCGGCGACGCCTCCAAGGACGATGCCCGCAACGCCGATGAGATCGGTGAGAACGAGCTGCTGGTCGTGTCCTTCGGCACCTCCTTCAATGACAGCCGCGCCGCCGACATCAAGGGCATTGAGGACGCTTTGCAGGCCGCATACCCCGACTGGAGCGTGCGCCGCGCCTTTACCGCACAGATCATCATCAACCATGTGCAGGCACGCGATGGCGAGAAGATCGACAACATGCAGCAGGCGCTGGACCGCGCTGTGGCAAACGGTGTGAAGAACCTGATCGTGCAGCCCACCCATCTGATGCACGGTGCCGAGTACGACGAGATGAACGAGATGCTGGACCAGTACCGCGACAAGTTTGAGAGCGTTGCTGTGGCCGAGCCCCTGCTGGGCGAGGTAGGCGCAGATGCTTCCGTCATCAATGCAGATAAGGAAGCTGTTGCCAAGGCTGTTACCGATGCCGCTGTGAAGGATGCCGGTTACGAGAGCGCCGCTGCCGCCGCCGCCGATAAGATCGCCTTTGTCTTTATGGGCCACGGCACCTCCCACACCGCAAAAGTGAGCTACAGCCAGATGCAGACCACCATGCAGACCTTGGGCTACGACAACGTGTTCATCGGCACGGTGGAGGGTGAGCCCGAGGAGACAGCCTGCGAGAACGTCATCGAGGCTGTCAAGGCCGCCGGTTACACCAAGGTCATCCTGCGCCCCCTGATGGTCGTTGCCGGTGACCACGCCAACAACGACATGGCCGGTGAGGACGCCGACAGCTGGCTGAGCCAGTTTACCGCCGCAGGCTGCTTTGAAAATGTGGACTGCCAGATCTCGGGTCTGGGCCGCATTGCGGATGTCCAGCAGCTGTACATTGCACATACCAAGGCCGCTATGGATCTTCTGAACGGCTAATGGATTCAGAAGCCCTCTCCGGCGCTGCCAAGCATACGGAGAGGGCTTCTTTTATGGGCGTATTCCCCGCACGAGGAGAACGTGCCCCCTGCCCCGGCAGCTTAGACGCCGGGCAAAAATTTAGGATACTGAGGTATTTATTTTATGCGTTGCAAACAGTTTATCATCGTTTCTCTGGCCGGTGTGGTGCTGGCTGCTTCTCTGGCAAGCTGCGGCGGGGCTGTCCCCGCCTCCTCTGCTGCAGCAAGCTCTGTGGCTGCTTCCTCCGTGATGGTTTCCTCTGCCGCTGCTGAGACTGCCCTGCCGGACGGCGTATATACCGCTGATTTCGAGACCGACAGCAGTATGTTCCACCCCAATGAAGCCTGCAACGGCAAGGGCACCCTGACCGTGGAAAACGGCGTGATGACCTTCCACGTCAGTCTGGCTTCCAAAAAGATCGTGAACCTCTACCCCGGCCTTGCCGCCGATGCCGAGGCCAACAAGACCGCATGGCTCATCCCCACCGTGGACACTGTTACCTATGCAGACGGCACCACTGAGGAAGTGTACGGCTACGATATCCCGGTGGAAGCACTGGATACCGACTTCCAGCTGGCGCTGCTTGGCACTAAGGGCAAGTGGTACGACCACACCGTCAGCGTGCGCAACGCCGAGCCCAAGACCGAGCAGGCCGCCGAGACCCCCGCAGACGGTGCATACACCGCTGCCGTGGTGCTGGAGGGCGGCTCCGGCCGCGCCACCGTGGACAGCCCCGCTGCCCTGACCGTGGCCGAGGGCAAGATGACCGCCACCATCGTGTGGAGCAGCCCCAACTACGACTACATGATCGTGGACGGCGAGAAGTATCTGCCCACCAATACCGAGGGCAACTCCACCTTTGAGATCCCGGTAGCTGCTCTGGGCACCCCGCTGACTGTTACCGCCGACACTGTTGCCATGAGCAAGCCCCACGAGATCGAATACACCCTGACCTTTACCTTGGAGTAACCTTCCATGAAGCTGACCCGCGCTCAATTTTTAAAGGCTCTGCCCGCCGCCGCGCTGGTGCTTGCAGGCTGCACGGCCGCGCCCACTGCACCCGCCGATACGGACGAGCTGGTTTTTGACCACGCCTACCCGCTGGACTACGCCACCCAGTTTACCGCCGACTGCTATGCGGACGGCTCTACCCTGCTGACCATCCCGGACGCACAGGTAAAGTTCCTTGTCCGGCCGGAGGGCGCTGCCACCCTGCACACCGTACCCGAGGGAGTGACTGTATTGCAGCAGCCGGTGCAGAACATCTATCTGGTGTCCACCTCTGCCATGGACTTGTTCCTCCATCTGGACGCGCTGGACAGCATTGCCCTTTCCGGTACCCGCGCCGAGGGCTGGTATCTGGACGAGGCAAAGCAGGCCATGCAGACCGGGCGCATTGCCTACGCGGGCAAGTACAGCGCCCCGGACTACGAGCGCATCCTGACCGCAGAATGCGGCCTTGCGGTGGAAAACACCATGATCTACCACACCCCGGAAGTGAAGGAGCAGCTGGAACGGTTCGGCATTCCAGTGCTGGTGGAGCGCTCCAGCTACGAGAGCAGCCCGCTGGCACGGATGGAATGGATCAAACTGTATGGCATCCTACTGGGGAAAGAACCCCTTGCCGAGGAGGTGTTCGCCCGGCAGGCGCAACGCATTGCGCCACTGCTGGAACAGCCCTCCACCGGCAAACGCTGCGCGTTTTTCTCCATTACTTCCAGCGGCCTTGCCACTGTGCGCAAAAGCGGAGACTATGTGGCGCAGATGATCGGCATGGCCGGGGGCGAATATGTTTTTGCAGACCTTACCGACAGCGGCAACAGCCTTTCCACCATGAATATCCCGCTGGAGGACCTTTACGCCGGCGTCAAAGACGCCGATGTGCTCATTTATAACGGCACCATCGAGGGCACCATCTCCACAAAAGAAGAGTTGCTTGCCCGCTGCGCGTTGCTGGCAGAGTGCAAGGCGGTGCAAAGCGGGAATATCTGGTGCACGACGCCCAGCTTTTTCCAGCAGAGCATGGCACTGGCAGATTTTATGCTGGATCTCCACGCTGTTTTTACCGGAGAAACTGCCGACCCCGACACCCTGCATTTTTTGACCAAGATCACCTGAGGAGCCGCTTATGACCAGCCGCAAACGCCTTGTTTTTTCCTATTGCTGCCTTGCCCTGCTGCTGGCAGTGCTGTTTGCCGTGAGCCTGTTCTGGGGCAGCGTTGCGCTTACACCGCAGGCCGTGCTTGCCGCTTTGACCGGGCGCGGGCAGGACGCGCTGAGCGTGGGCATCATCACCCAACTGCGCCTGCCCCGCGCGGTGATGGCCGCGTTGCTGGGCGCTGCGCTCTCAGCGGCGGGCTACCTGTTGCAGACTTTTTTCGCCAACCCCATTGCCGGCCCCTTTGTGATGGGCATTTCCAGCGGGGCTAAGCTGGCGGTGGCACTGGTAATGGTGCTGTTTTTGAACTACGGCCTGCTGACAAGCTCTGCTGTGCTCATTCTGGCAGCCTTTGCGGGCGCTATGGCGGCCATGGCCTTTGTGCTGGCCGCTGCCCGCCGGGTGCAGCGCATGAGCATCCTTGTAATCTGCGGCGTGATGATCGGTTACATCTGCTCTGCCATCACCGAGTTTGTGGTGGCCTTTGCACAGGACAGCAGCATCGTCAACCTGCACAACTGGTCGCAGGGCAGCTTTTCCGGCATGACGTGGGGCAACGTGCGCACGGCAGCGCTGGTGGTGCTGCCCGCGCTGGCGGCGGCCTTCTGCCTTGCAAAGCCCATGGCAGCTTACCAGATGGGTGAAGCCTACGCCCGCAGTGTGGGCGTGGATGTGCGGCGGTTTTCCCGGCTGCTGGTGCTGCTTTCCAGCCTGCTGGCCGCCTGCGTTACCGCCTTTGCCGGGCCCATCTCCTTTGTGGGCATCGCGGTGCCGCACCTTGTCAAGCAGCTGCTGGGCAGTGCCCGCCCGCTGTATGTGCTGCCCGGGTGCTGCTTGGGCGGGGCGGCGTTCTGCCTGCTGTGTGATCTGATCGCCCGCAGCTTGTTTGCGCCCATGGAACTTTCCATCAGCGCGGTCACCGCTGTATTCGGCGCGCCGGTGGTCATTGGGCTGCTGCTGCGCCGCAACCGGGAGGATGTGCGATGAAGTACTCTGTTGAAACCAACGCCCTTGCCATCGGCTACGGCAAAGCTGCCCTTGCCCGGGATATCGCGCTGGGCGCTGCCAAGGGGCAGGTACTGGCGCTCATCGGCCCGAATGGCGCGGGCAAATCCACCCTGCTCAAAACATTGGCGGGGCAGCTGGCCCCTTTGGGCGGCGCGGTACTGCTGGACGGGCAGGAGCTTGCCCGCATCCCCGGCAACGCCCGGGCGCAAAAGCTGGCGCTGATGTTGCCCCACACCCGCCGCACCGAGCTGACCACCTGCTTTGAGTTTGCAGCGGCAGGACGCATCCCCTACACCGGGCGGCTGGGCATCCTTTCCGCTGAGGACAAAAAGCAGGTACAAAACGCGCTGGAGCTGGTGGGCGCGGCGCATCTGGCCAACCGGGACTTTAACTGCGTCAGCGATGGGCAGCGGCAGCGCATTTTGCTGGCGCGGGCAGTCTGTCAGCAGCCGCAGGTGCTTTTGCTGGACGAGCCCACCTCTTTTCTGGATATCAAGGGCAAGATCGAACTACTGACCATTTTGCAAAAGCTGGCGCATGAGCAGCAGCTTGCGGTCATCGTGACCCTGCACGAGCTGGACATGGCGCAGAAGATCGCGGACGTGGTGGTCTGCGTTTCGCCGCACGGCGTTTCTGCGCCCATGTCCCCGGCACAGGCCTTTGCCCGGGAAAATATCAAAGCGCTCTACGGCCTGACGGAAGCACAGTACAGCGCTGTTTTTGACCCGCCAAAGCCGGAAAATCCCCAATTTGAGCACTATGTGCGCAGCGGGCAGAAGCTGCTACGCTGCGGCTACACCACCGGCACCTGTGCGGCACTGGCCGCTGCCGGGGCCGCTCGTCTGCTGCTGACTGACACTGCACCGGAAACTGTCGCTCTGCGCACGCCGAAAGGCATTGTGGTGGAGGTGGCTCCCCTGTTCTGCCGCACCGTTGCCGAGGGCGCGGAATGCGCCATTGAAAAGGACGGCGGCGACGATGTGGACGTGACCACCGGTCTGCCGGTGACCGCCACGGTGACGCTGCTGCCCGGCACGCCCGAGGTACGCATTACCGGCGGCGCGGGAGTGGGCCGGGTGACGAAACCCGGGCTGGACCAGCCGGTCGGGCAGGCCGCCATCAACCATGTGCCCCGGCAGATGATCACCGAGGCGCTGCGCCGGGAGGCGGAAGCCGCCTGTTATCCCGGCGGCTTTGCCGTGACCATCTCCATCCCCGGCGGCGAGGAGGTAGCCCGGCGCACCTTCAACCCGCATATCGGGGTGGAGGGCGGGCTGTCGGTACTGGGCACCAGCGGCATTGTAGAACCCATGAGCCAGCAGGCCATTCTGGACACCATCCAGCTGGAGATGAATCAGGCGACGCTGCGGGCAAACGACCACCGGCGGCTCATCCTTGCCCCGGGCAATTACGGGCTGGACTATCTGCACGAAACGTATCCGCAGTTTGCTGATATCCCGGTGGTCAAAACGTCCAACTTTATCGGAGATACGCTGGATATGGCAGCAGCGGCGCACTTTGAACAGGTGCTGCTGGTGGGACACATCGGCAAGCTGTGCAAGCTGGCGGGCGGCATTATGAACACCCACTCCCACACGGCAGACTGCCGCACGGAACTGTTCTGCACCCACGCCGCCCTGTGCGGTGCCGGCCGGGAAGTGTGCACCGCACTGTACAATGCCGCCACCACGGATGCCTGTCTGGAGATTCTGGATACAGCCGGGCTGCGGGAGCTGGTGCTGCAAAGCCTGCTTGCCGCCATCCAGCTGTATCTTGACCGCCGCGCGGGCGGGGCGTTCCGGGTGGGCGCCGTGCTGTTTTCAAACCAGCATGGCCCGCTGGGACAGACCGAAACTGCCGCCCGCCTGTTAGACGAATGGAAGGAGTAATGCACATGGTACATTTTGTGGGCGCCGGGCCCGGCGCACCGGATCTGATCACCCAGCGCGGTGCAGCATTTTTACAGGCCGCAGACTGCATTATTTACGCAGGCAGTCTGGTCAATCCGGCGCTACTGGGGCTGGCAAAGCCGGGATGTGCTATCTATAACAGCGCCGAGATGACGCTGGAGCAGGTACTGGACGTGATGCGCCGGATGGAAGCTGCCGGTAAAAGCACTGTGCGGTTACACACTGGCGACCCCTGCCTGTACGGTGCCATCCGGGAGCAGATGGATGCACTGGATGCAGACGGCATTTGTTACGATGATACCCCCGGTGTTTCCAGCTTTTGCGGCGCTGCCGCCGCGCTGAACTCCGAGTATACTTTACCCACGGTCAGCCAGACGGTCATCATCACCCGCATGGAGGGGCGCACCCCGGTACCGGAGCGGGAAAAGCTGGCAAGCCTTGCCGCCCACGGCGCGACCATGGTGATCTTCCTGTCCATCGGGCTGATTGACAAGGTGCAGACGGCGCTTTTGCAGGGCGCGTATACACCGGACACCCCCGCCGCCGTGGTGTACAAGGCCAGCTGGCCGGAAGAAAAAATCGTGCGGTGCACAGTTGGTTCTTTGGCTGAGAGCACCCGTGCAGCGGGCATTACCAAGACGGCACTTATCGTAGTGGGAGATTTTCTCGGCACGCAGTACGAGCGCAGCAAGCTGTACGACCCCGCCTTTACCACCGAATTCCGCAAAGGAGAACCGGTATGACACGCGCTTACCTTGCCTTTACGGATACCGGCCTTGCGCTAGCAAAGCGTCTGGCCGTCGCCTTGCCCGGCAGTGTTGCCCGGTGCGGGCGGGATGGTGTTTCTCTTGCAGAATGGTCAAGCGCACAGTTTGTGCAGTCGGATGCACTGATATTTGTAGGGGCTGCGGGTATTGCGGTGCGGGCCATCGCGCCCCACTGCAAGAGCAAGACTACCGACCCGGCTGTGGTAGTGGTGGACGAATGCGGGCGGTTTGCCGTACCCATTCTGTCCGGACATCTGGGCGGTGCGAATGATCTGGCGCGGGCCATTGCCACCGTATGCGGTGCGGTGCCGGTGATCACCACCGCCACCGATGCCCACGGCATTTTTGCGGTGGACGAGTGGGCAAAGCACCAGAACTGCATGGTGCTGGAGCCGGAGCGCATCAAGCTGGTCAGCGGCAAATTACTGGCCGGGCAGCCGGTATATTACCGGGCTGATTTCCCGGTAACAGGCACCGTGCCCGCAGGGTTATTCCCCGCTGATCCCCCGGAAAAAGCCGACTTTGCACTCACCCTTTGCCCCACCGGGCAGGCACTGCATCTTGTGCCGCGCATCGGAGTGCTGGGCATCGGCTGCAAGCGGGGCACAAGCGCCGACACGCTGGAAGCTGCCTTTGCCGCCTTCTGCACCCGACACAGCCTTGCTGCGCAGGCAGTTACCGCCGCCGCAAGCATCGACCTGAAGCAGAATGAACCGGGCTTGCTGGCCTTCTGTCAGGCGCGTGGCTGGCCGGTGCGGTTTTACTCTGCCGCACAGCTGCGCAGCTTGCCCGGGCAGTTCACTCCCTCCCCTTTTGTACAACGCGTGACCGGAGTGGATAATGTTTGTGAGCGGGCGGCTGTGCTGGACGCAGACGGCAGCCTGTTTTACCCGAAATTTGCCTGCAGCGGCGTGACCCTTGCGCTGGCGTGCAGGCCCTTTGCCCCGGACTGGAGGTGGCAGAATGCTTGACGTGATGGAAATCGATATTGACCGTCCCGAGAAGATAGTCTATGTCGTGGGGCTTGGCCCCGGCGAGCCTTTTTATATGACCCAGCAGGCCGCGAATACGCTGGAAAGCGTTGACGCGATTTGTGGATATAAGGTCTATCTTGACCTCATCCGCGATGAATTCCCCTGCGAGGAATACTATGCCACCGGCATGACGCAGGAGCTTGACCGCTGCCGCTGGGCGCTGGAAAAGGCACGCACCGGCAAGCGGGTGGCGCTGGTCTGCTCCGGCGATGCCGGGGTGTACGGCATGGCAAGTCCCCTGCTGGAACTTACCCCGGACTACCCGGATGTTGCCGTGGAAGTCGTGCCCGGGCTGACCGCTGCCCTCAGCGGCGGGGCAGTGCTGGGCGCACCGCTGGCGCACGATTTTTGCGTCATTTCCCTTTCCGACCGGCTGACCCCGTGGGAGGTCATCGAGAAGCGGCTGGCTTGCGCCGCTATGGGAGATTTCTGCGTTGCGTTGTACAATCCCTCCTCCAAGGGCAGGCCGGACTATCTGGCAAAGGCGGTGTGCATCCTGCTGGAAAACGGCAAAAGTGCCGATACCGTCTGCGGCATCGTGCGCAACATCGGCCGGGAGGGTCAGACCGCCCGAATCCTGACCCTTGCCCAGCTGAAAGACACTGCGGTGGATATGTTTACCACCGTGTACATCGGCAACGCCGCCACAAAGCAGCTGGGCGGCAGAATGGTCACCCCACGGGGGTACCGCAGATGAAGGCAGTGGTTTTTAGCGGCACTACCGAGGGGCGGGTGTTCTCCCGGCAGCTGGCGGCGCTGGGAGCAGAGGTTCTGGTCAGTGTTGCCACCCCGCTGGGTGCAGAGGAACAGGGCAAAGCAGACGGCATCACCGTGCACTGCGGGCGGCTGACCCCCGAGGAAATGACCGCTCTTTTACAGGGCGCTGCCCTGTGCATAGACGCCACCCACCCCTACGCGGTGGACGCCACAAAAAACATCCGGGCT
>OHHC01000849.1_pt1 | contig 10699 bp, 8 predicted proteins | sample 1606381 | NCBI WGS metagenome assembly OHHC01 (sample SAMEA3879581, study PRJEB24766) | human gut metagenome | biome: human-associated habitat; feature: feces | place: USA | collected 1985/1987 | reverse complement strand
TCCACATCCGCGCATGGCGCCAACTGCGGCACGGGACGGCCAACATGGACACGCTCGTGGCGGTAAGTACGGGCACGGCCTACCTGTTCAGCGTCTTCAACATGCTGTTCCCGGGATTCTGGCTCGCCCGCGGCATCGAGCCACACGTGTATTTCGAGGCCGCGAGCATGATCGTCGCCTTCATCCTGCTGGGTAGGCTGCTCGAAGAGCGGGCGAAGGGCGACACGGCTGCGGCAATCAGAAAACTGATGGGATTGCAACCCGAAACCGTAACCCTCGCCGACGCGCAGGGACGGCAGCGAACCGTACCCCTTGCGCAGGTGCAGGCCGGGGATACGGTCGTCGTGAAGCCGGGGGAGCGGATCGCCGTGGACGGCACGGTCGCCGAAGGCAGTTCCTACGTGGACGAAAGTATGCTGAGCGGCGAACCCGCAGCCGTACGCAAGGCTGCCGGGGCGAATGTATACGCAGGGACGATCAACCAGAAGGGGTCGTTCCTGTTCCGGGCGGAAAGGGTCGGGGCGGAAACCCTGCTGGCTCACATCGTGCGCATGGTGCAGGAGGCACAGGGCAGCAAGGCGCCCGTGCAGAAGCTGGTCGACCAGATCGCGGCAGTATTCGTGCCCGCCGTCATCGCCGTCGCCCTCATCGCCTTTGTGCTTTGGGCTGTATTGGGCGGCGACGACGGGTTCACGCACGGGCTGCTGGCCTTCGTGACCGTGCTGATCGTGGCGTGTCCCTGCGCCCTGGGGCTGGCGACCCCGACGGCCATCATGGTGGGCATCGGCAAGGGTGCCGGGGCAGGAATCCTGATAAAAGATGCCGAAAGCCTCGAAACGGCGAAAAGCATCGGCACCGTCGTACTGGACAAGACCGGGACGCTCACCGAAGGGAAACCCATCGTGACGGATTTGCTGTGGACGGGGGACGAGCAGCGGTTGGGCCGGGTATTTTACAGCATGGAGTCGCGTTCGGAGCATCCGTTGGCCGAAGCCCTCGCGGAGCGGTTGAAAGGGGAAGGCATCCCTATTTCGGATTTCGAGAACCTGCCCGGGCGCGGGGTGAAGGGCGTGGCGGCGGGACGGACGTACCTGGCAGGCAACAGGCTGCTGCTGGAGGAAAACGGCATCGCCGCGCCATCGCACCTGTTGCGGGAAGCGGATCGGCTGGCCGCGGCGGCGAAGACCGTCGTCTGGTTCGCCGAAGGGGGCGAAGCGGTAGGCATTGCCGCCATCGCCGACCGGATCAGGCCGGGCGCCGCACAAGCCGTCGCGGAGCTCCGCGCCATGGGGCTTGACGTGCGGCTGCTGACAGGCGATAACGAAGCGACGGCACGTGCCATAGCCGCCGAAGCAGGGATAACGGCCTGCGAGGCGGGTGTCCTGCCGGACGGGAAGGCCGCCTATATCCGCCGCCTGCAGGCCGAAGGGCACAGGGTGGCGATGGTCGGCGACGGGATCAACGACAGCGCGGCCTTGGCACAGGCCGACCTGAGTATCGCCATGGGACAGGGGAGCGACATCGCCATGGATGTGGCCAAAATCACGATCATGACCCCCGACCTCGGGAAAATCGCCGACGCGATCCGCCTTTCGGCGGCAACCGTGCGCACAATCCGGCAAAACCTGTTCTGGGCATTCATCTACAACCTGATCGGGGTGCCGGTCGCCGCCGGGGTGCTTTTCCCGCTCAACGGGTTCCTGCTGAACCCGATGCTGGCCGGGGCGGCCATGGCCCTGAGCAGCGTCAGCGTGGTGGCGAACAGCCTGCGACTGAAGGCGAAGGGCGGCAGGGCGCGGAAAAACGACGGAAGAGAACCAATACCTATAAATAATATGGAAAAAACGATGGAAAAGAAGTATCGGATCGAAGGGATGATGTGCGGGCACTGCCGGATGCACGTCGAAAAGGCACTGAACGGAATCGACGGAGTACGTGCGACCGTGGAGCTGGAGCCCCCGGTGGCGACGGTGGAGTTCAGCGGCGGGGAAAAACCGCTGGCGGAATTGCAGCGGGCGCTGGACGGAGCCGGGGAATATAAGATAACGGAAGTGTAATTTGTGCAGGAAAACATAATTTACCTCCGGAAACGGCAGGCGCCGCGGGTTGTGAAAACCTGCGGCGCTTTTTTTTGCCGGAGCCCTGTTTGCCGGGCAATTCCGCCGAGGCGCACTGCGCCGGCGGATACTACGGTTTGCAGGCAAAATCCCGTTTTTAAGGCGAATATTTCATTTAGTCCGCTAAATTTCAGACAAATAAAACAGGAGGTGGATCCGGAGGCAAATCCGGGCATTAAATATTGAGTAATCAGTATATTATATACAAATGACAGTCCGGGCAAATACGCACCGAGGGCAACTAAAACACACAATATCATCGACATGCATGCGGATAATTGGCGACAATTTTGTATCTTTGTACCCAGTGACCAATTCTTCGAATTAAATTTACTTTATTATGTACTCGCCAGATTCCGCCTTTACGGGGCGGCTTCCGGTTGTCGGGCCATACCCGGCAAGGATGACACGCACCCGTAATTATGAATTCGATTTCATGTCGTGTTTCTCAAAACACATCTCCGACTACGAGAAAGCCGGGCGCAAAGGCTCGGCTGCGAACTACCGGTCGTCATACAGGCTGCTGCTGAGTTTCCTCGACGGCCAGCACCTGACGTCGCAACACCTCTCGGCCCGCTGGGTAGAGCGTTACGAACGCTGGCTCCGGGCGCGGGGCGTGACAACCAACACGGTGACGTTCCACCTGCGCAACCTGAGGGCGGTTTACAACCGTTCCGTGAAAAAACGGTTCATACCGGCCTCGTTCCCCAATCCCTTCTTCCACCTGACCGTCAGGCAGACCGTAACGCGCAAACGGGCGCTGTCACGCGAAACCATCAAACGGATATGCACGGCCGACCTCTCGGCGCTGCATCCCAAGTACTCCCTCGCACGCGACATCTTCATGTTCAGTTTCTTCACCCGCGGCATGTCGTTCGTAGATATGGTATATCTGCGCAGCAGCGACATCCATGACGGCGTATTGACCTATGCACGCCATAAAACGGGGCAGATGCTCTCGATGCGCATCGAGCCGCAATTGCAGCACATTATCGACCGTTACAGCAATGCTTCGCCTTATATACTCCCCATACTGGCAAAAGACGACAGCTATGACAATTACCGCCAGCAGCAGCGCGAGCTGAATAAATTTATCCGAAAAATCGGAGTCCTGCTCAATATCCCGGAACCGCTGACATTCTATGTCGCACGACACTCATGGGCAACTCTGGCCCGTGATTGCGGCACACCGCTCACGGTGATCAGCGCCGGGATGGGACACACGTCCGAACGGACGACGCGCATCTATCTCGCACAACTCGACCACAACATCATCGACAAAGCCAATCGAAAAATCATCGATTTGCAGTAAAAGACGGTTTCGTATAATATCCGGATTTTTTGGTTAGGACGAAAGGAAACAGGCAATAAAAAAAATCAAGACCCATTATTACCAATAATGTATCTTGAAATCGTAATAAGTTGTATTATAGACGTTTCAATTCACCTGCAAAAATAGAATTAATTATATTCATAACCAAATTTTTCAGGAGGAAAAAACGCATATCTCAGCGTAAGAGACTGTAAACAAGAATCTTGTATCGTTTTATTTTTATTTTTATTCCGGACAGACCGAAAATGTCCTGACAGCCCCCGCCATGCCTTCGGGAAAGTGTCCAAACAGCGTATTTACCGACTGGTAACCAAGCACATACGCCAAAGGAGACCCATTATTGGTAATAATGGGTCACGAAAAACACATACAAATCACTGGTTACTAATAATTTACATTCGATGTTTTCCGCAAGAATCCTGTGGGCGGTAAAGATACTGCTCGTACTGCACAAGGCGTCGGAAGCAGGGACTCCCCTGATGAAAGGCCGCGAATTGCAGGCTGCATGTGTGGGCCCCGATGCGGACACCTATATATATCGCCGTACTTTACGGGAACTGGCGGCCAAAACGGACTACCTGATTTGCGTATTCCAGTCGGGAAGAACCTTCTACCAATGGAACCCGAACCACCGCCCGACGCTGTACGACCTGATCTGCAGGCTGGACGGAGGCATGCATGAAGTCTCGCACACCTTCTGGACATACGAAAATACACGCACGATGCAGCCCCTACAGAAAGTGTGCAAGGAGTACGACAACCTCATACAAACCTATTTATCAGAAATATACATAGAAGAATTGGAATCACCCGCCCTGTTCAGGCAAAGCCGGTTCCGGTTGCCGCAGGCAACGCCCCAGGTCACGGGGGACACAGGAACAGGCTCGCTTTAGCCCTCTCTCGTCAGCGAACAAAAACACATTCATGGAAAAACAAACAATCACCGATCATACAGAATCCGGCAAAAATTAAATGGAAACAACGATACCAGCCGATTTCATCCTGTCGCTACTGGCAATCGCCGCCTCGGCATTGGCGGTAGCCGTAGCCTGCCACATGTACCGGACACGGCAGATAACACGAATAACGGACTCGCAACGAGACCACACATACCGGAAAAAATTCTAATCACTACAAAAACATTCAAACATGAAACGCCTCTACCTTATTGCCCTCTTTATCATCGTCAGCCTTGCCGCCACGGCACAGGAGAACGGCAATCGCGATGCGCAGAACCGCATCGTGCGCGGCCCCTATGAAACGAACCGCTTTTTCGACAACATCTTCGTCGGCGTCGCCGGCGGTGTAAATATCTATTTCGGCGAACACGACTCCTACGGCAAATTCGGCAAACGCATGGCCCCGGCACTGGACATCCATGTCGGAAAATGGTTCACCCCCTCGATCGGCGCCCGCGTCGGATACTCCGGCCTGCAGGCCAAAGGGTGGACGACCGCAGGCACCAAATACGCAAAGGGTGCCGACGGAAGCATGTTCAAGGAGAAATTCGGCGTATCGTACCTGCATGCCGATGCAATGTGGAACTTCTCGAACGCCGTGAGCGGCTACAAGGAGACCCGCACCTGGAATTTCGTACCCTTCGTCGGAGTGGGTTGGGCGCGTTCCTACGGCAACGACACCCACGACAACGAAATCGGCTTCGACGCAGGTCTGCTGAATGTAGTGCGCCTCTGCGATCTGCTCGACCTGACGCTCGAAGCTCGCTGCCTGCTGGTCAACCAGCGTTTCGACGGCGTGGGCGGCGGCCGCATCGGCGAAGGTATGCTCTCGGTAACGGCAGGGCTGTCGTTCAACCTGAACCGCCGCGGCTTCAAGCGTGCCTCGCAGGCCCAGCCCGTGGACTACACGTCGTACCTGGATCGTATCAAGCGGCTCGAAAACACCAACAACGAACTCGCATCGCAGAATTCGGAACTGAGCGACGAGAACGAGAAGCTGCGCAACATGCCGCCCAAGGTCGTAGCAGAGGAGAAGGTCGCCGCATCGCCCGTGGTGCTCTTCTTCAGGATCGGCAAGGCCACGCTCGACAAGAAGGAGCAGACCAACCTCGAATTCTACGTAAGGAACGCCATGAAGGCCGACAAGGACAAGACCTTCACGTTGATCGGCTCCGCTGACAAGGATACCGGCACAAAGGAGATCAACCAGCGTCTGAGCGAACAGCGCATGGAGTACGTCTACAACCTGCTGAAGGACAAGTACGGCATCGACCCGTCCCGTCTGGTCAAGAAGGCCGAAGGCGACACCAACAACCGGTTCGCAGAGCCGGAACTGAACCGCGTCGTGATCGTGGAATAAGTAAAACAATCGGAATTGACAACCCCTAACGGACTTTACCGCATGCCCCAGACCGCAATACCGACCGCAGCGGGCGAAACCGCAGGATCCGGCCGGGCGCCGCACTACCTGCTCGCCTACCTGGAAGAAGGCCGGGTTCGCGTATACGCCTCCGGCAAACCCGGCCTATGGGTCGGACGGCAGCTTCCCGGAGCGGACGAAATGCGCATCGAAGCGGAGCTGCAGCGGCTCCATCGAACCGGACAAAGGACAGGCATAGTCGAAATATGCCTGTCCGCGGGCGGGGAACAGCGCGGCATACGCGTGCTCTGCGTAAGGGCATAGCGCCAGCCCGGAACGGACATGGAATAAAAGCAACCTACACATAATAAAAAAAGACCATGAAAAAACAAACTATGACTTACGAAGCACCGGAGCTGTACCTGATCTCCGTATGCGTGGAAAAAGGATTTGCGGCAAGCAGCGGCATCGAACCGGGAACCGGCGGCGGCGAGCTGGGCGGAACCAGGTCGCTCTCTTACGATGACTACGAATAGCGACGCATCCATTGGAAATTAACGACAAAAACAGAAAACGCACCATGAAAAAATTATTCGTTATAGCAATGCTCGCAACGGTCGGTATGGCCGCGTGCAGCAAGGACGATACGGCTCCGGCCGCCGGCCCGAAAAAGTATGTTCAGGTGACCATCCCCGAGGATATGGTTTCCGGGGAGACCCGTACTTCCATCGACGGCACCACGACCAACTGGGTGGCCGGCGACAAGGTCGCCGTGCTCCTCTACGACGGAGCCGCGACGATGACATGCCAGTTCACGGCCGACAAGTCGGGCCCGACCACGACGTTCTCGGGCGACGTGCCCATCGGTTCCTACTCGCTGGCGGCGGCTTACTACCCGTACGACTGCAACGCCACGTTCGACGCCGTGAACAAGACCTTCAAGCACACCTGGGGGTCGGAATACTGCACGGACAACCTGGCCGCCTATGACTTCATGTATACGAACATCTGGGAGGAGCAGTTCGAAATCAACGAGGCGACGACCGTACTGCCCGTACACTTCACGTTCAAGCCGCTGATGGCCCGCATCAAGATTTCGCTCGGACTGGGTGCGAACGAAACCCCCAAGAAAGTCATCCTGGAGACCGACAGCAACGTAATGCCGACGGCCGGTACGATCGACGCCCTGGGGAACTTCACGGCATCGTCCGCAACCAATTCGATCGCAGTTCCCACGAACCGGAAAGAGTTCGTAGTGGGTCTGCTCCCCGTGGGCATCCACTCGACCATGACCGTGAAGGTGATGACCACCGACGGGCTGACCTACTCGGACAAGTCGTTCACGCTGGCCGGCCTGAAGCGCAACCACCACTATACGATGAGCGTACCCTGCAACAAGAAAACGGTGACGATCACCGTACCCGATGCCATCGACCAGAAATACGGTTCAGACACCTGGAAAGACAACGGCTTCTACTTCGTGGATCCGCAGTACGACCCCGCAGGGCTCTTCGACGGATGGTATTTCTACCGCGCCGAGATCAAGAGCGACAGGAACGGAGACGAGAACCGCATCCAGTTGCAGGTTCCGGCAGGTCTGAACAACGAAAACAACGGCGCCTTCGTGACGGCCCCGATCCAGTGCGACGGTTCGAAAACCGTGAAGGTATCCTTCGAGGTGGCAACCAACCGCGCATTGGTGAACATAAAGTACAGGATCGGTACGACGAACAACGGCCCGATCACCGAATCGTGGCTCCGCGACAGGAACAACATCCTGAACGGCAACGACAAAGAGTGCAGATCCGGCACGCAGACCCATACGTTTACGGTCACCAACGGACAGCGTATCATGATCAAGATACTGAGCACCGGCGGCGCATACCACGTAGAGTTCGCGAATTTCACCTACACGATCGAATAATTTCGATAAAATAATTTTTCAGATCGGGACGGAGAGAACACCGTCCCGATTTATCTATAAACCGAATCTGATGAAAGCAGCATACATAAAGCCGGAATTGGAGATACTCGTAATTGCGGCGGAAGCAGGGTTCGCGATTTCACAGCCGCACGGCGGCGAACTCGGGCCCAGCTCGGTGAATTATGCGGACGACGAGTACTGAACCAAAAACCGCCAATTCGAACCTGACGTTATGAAACACAAACCTATTTTCCGACTGTCGCTACTCGCGCTTCTGCTGGCCGGTTGCGGAAAGGATACGACAGAACTGCCCGAAGGGCCCGGAACTCCCGCGACAGGAGGCGATGCCATCGTCTGCCGGTTGTCGATCGGCAACGAAGCGCCCGACACCACGGACGAAACCCGCACGGCCTACGGCCCGTTACAGGACGGCTACTACCCGATCTACTGGCGCAACGCCGACCGGGTGGGGATCATCTGCCCGCAGACGACCCCGCAATGGGCGGAAGTCGAAGTCAGCGTCTCCGGGGCGACCTAAAGCGAAGCCGACCTGAGCAACACGGGGATGCAGTGGGGGAGCAGTCCCAGCTACGATTTTTACGCCTTCTATCCGGCAGACGCCGTGCAGACCAACAGCGGCTCGATCGTCGTGACGGGAATCCCGGCCGTACAGACCTACCACAACGGCGAATGCAACATGCAGTACGCCTATATGGCGGCATGCACCCAAGGGGTGGAACGCGGCGCGGAGGTACCCTTCAGATTCCGCCCGCTGATGACCACGGTTACGATCCAGGTGGGATTTTCGGAGGCCGCGGAGGTACAGAAGCTCGTGCTGTCGAGCGAAAACGGCCCCATAGCGGGCGGCTTCACGTTCGACATCGAAACCGACCGGTGCTCGGTTATCCCGGGCAAGGGATCGAACGTGCTGGCCCTGCACCTGATGTCGGGGGACGTCCCCTATATCCAGCTCAGCGCAGGGTCGAAGGTCGCGGTCACGGCGTTCATGCTGCCGCAGGACATCGAGGGGCTTACGCTCTCCGCCGTCACGACACAAGGGAAGACCTACAGCTACACGACCCCGGCAACGCTCAAGGCCGGGCACCGTTATTCGTTCACGATCGGCGACATGCAGGCGCAGGCGCAACAGACCTCGGAAGGTTATTCCGACTGGATGGCCTACCTGCCCGACAACACCTACCTGTCGCAGGTTTCCATCCCCGGGTCGCACGACGCCTGCACGATCTACGGTTCGCACTACGAGTACAAAGACGGGATGCCCGACGATAGGTACCATTTCAAATGGTTGCAGAACGTCGTATTCGGCTATATGAACACGACCAAGATCATCAAGGCACAGGAGCTATCCATCGAAGAGCAGCTTGCGGCCGGGGTTCGCATGTTCGACCTGCGCCCCTCCTCGTCGAGCTCCTCGGTGCGCGACCTCCCGATCCATCACGGCATAGCCCCGCTGGGCGACCCGACGCTGGGCGGCTACGCCCCGGGCAGCTCCGGCCGCCAGGAGCTTTCGCCCTTCATGCTTTCGCACCTGCTCGACCGTTTCGTGGGATTCCTCGACGAACATCCGGGCGAGACGGTGCTCGTGCACATGAAATACGAGAACACCAGCACCAGCGCCAATAAGACGGGGTGGGACAAAAGCGTGGTCAGCCTGATCAAATCGCATTGCAGCGGCTATGTGGCCGACTTCCACCCCCTGATGACGCTGGCCGACGCCCGCGGCAAGATACTCTTCGTGATCCGCGAGGATTACAAATCGTCGAACAACGGCCGGTATTTCGGCGCCTACCTGAACTGGACGCACGACAAGGTGGTCTTCGACACGACGCTCAGCGGCAACGGCGTGGGGAAGGCCCCGATCCGCGTGAACGACCTCTACAACATCAAGAACGGGGCATCGGACGGCAAGACCAAGTATGCGGCCATCGACGAGTGCATCGCCTATACCTATAATACGGACGACCCGACGCGGTGGTGCATGAATTATGTGAGCTGCTACGACACGGCCCATTGCAGCGTGTCGGGGATCAGCCTGTTCGGCGCAGTGGGCGACTACGACTACTGCGCGAACAAATACAACAGGTATACGGCCGACAAGATCGACAGGTACGATTTCCGCGGGAACGTCGGCATCGTGCTGATGGACTTCGCGGCGGCATCGCACGCCACGATGACCTACGGGCAGACCTACTCGAACATGCAGGTCTACGGCGACGACCTGGTCAGGGCCGTGATCTGCAACAACAACAAGTGGAACCTGCGGCGCAACGAATAACCCCCGGAGGCTCCCGCCGCCGGCACGCGCCCCGGCAGGACGCCGGAACGACACCGAAGAAAAACCTCCCGGGCTTCCCGGGAGGTTTTTGCACACACAAACATTAACAATACAAACAACGCAATGGCTGAATAGATCTGTTGTTCCGGATACAAAGGTGGGGGTAATTTCCGGGTCGTACAATCGCCATAAATGAGTATTTTACGTCCGGGCACTCCCAATTTATGGTGAAAGCCCCGGCGGAAGGGCGTGATCTGCAATTTTTTATTTTGAATTTCGAAATAATGCACTATCTTTGCAAGCAAATTCCAATGTCCCGGCGCCCGCCGGGGTTCTGAAAATCACTTTGAAATAGAAATATATGCAGGATTTGAAAGCGCTCGAAGGGAAAAGCCTCGTCGAACTGCGTGAAATAGCAAAAGCTATCGGTATCGGGGACACCACATTGAAGAAGCGCGAACTGATCGAGAAAATCGCCGGGTTCTCCGCTTCCGAAGGCGCCCCCGCAGAAAATAAAGAGAAAAGAGGACGAGGCCGGAAAAAGGAGGTTCCCGCAACGGAAATGCAGCAGACGGCAGCCATAGCCGAACCCGCCGCCGTAAAGGCGGAAGCCGCTCCCGAAACCGTTCCCCAGGCCCCGCGAGGCCGTCGGCCGCGCATCACCAATACGAAGACCGAAAACACCGCACCAGCACAGCGTCCGCCCATCA
>OHHC01000848.1_pt1 | contig 10710 bp, 9 predicted proteins | sample 1606381 | NCBI WGS metagenome assembly OHHC01 (sample SAMEA3879581, study PRJEB24766) | human gut metagenome | biome: human-associated habitat; feature: feces | place: USA | collected 1985/1987 | reverse complement strand
AAAACCGGGCGCGCCCGATACAGCGCTTAAGTCATACGACTTTCCAAGGTTTCTCCGGCAACGTGGAAACGAAATTGGGTGGAACACGGAATTTACCGTCCCTTTGCGCAGGGGCGGTTTTTTATTTTCGCGGTTTTACGGAAAGAAGGCTGCCATGTCCCGCATACTTACTGCAGAACATATCAAGAAATCATTTGGTAAAAACACAATATTAAAAGATATCAATCTCACCGTAGAAAAAGGCGATGTTATTTCCATTCTCGGCCCGTCAGGCACGGGAAAGACAACGCTTCTCCGGTGCTTCAATTATCTGGAAAAACCCGAAGCCGGCCGTCTTTCCATTGACGACGTGTCTGTGGACTTTTCCCATATTTCCAAAGCGGAAGTGCAAAAACTCCGGCGGAAATCTACCATGGTCTTCCAGCAGTTCAATGTTGGGGTGAAGCTTGGCCGCCTCCAGAAGTTTGGAGGTAATTTCCAGTCCGGTTGCGTCTTTGGCGTGGAGGATGCGCCGTTTGGTGTGGCCGCCCTCCCTGGCCAGTTCATAATCCTCTCCCTGGTTGCCGGGGTCAAAGTTCACTCCCCATTCCAGCAGTTCCCGGATAGCGTCCGGGCCTTCCTCCACGATAGTGCGCACGGCCTGTTCGTTGCAGAGGCCCGCTCCGGCGTCCAGCGTATCCGCAACATGGTCTTCAAAGGAATCGTTGCGGTCCCATACGGCGGCGATGCCGCCCTGCGCCTTGGCGGAACTGCAATCCAGAAATTTGCCTTTTGTAATGACTGCAACCTTGCCGTGTTCCGCCGCTCTCAAGGCGAAACTCAATCCGGCAACACCTGCCCCAATGACTAAAAAGTCGCTCGTCTTCATCTTGAATGGTACGGAATTGTACCATGACGCGGGCTGCCAAGTCACGCCCAATGATGGGGCGGCAGGGCATATTTGTCTGGAAAAGAAGTGTGAAACACGCTAATTCATGGGCATGAGACCCCAAGGGAACGAACAGGAAGCGCGCCGGAACAAGCATGTGCGCAGCGCGCCGTCCAAAATTGCCGTGAAGGCGCTGGGAGAGGAGGTGCTGGACGGGATTCTGGACAAATCCTCCAACCCTCTGCTGCTTATTCTGGACTGCGTGCAGGACCCCCACAACCTGGGAGCCATCCTGCGGACGGCGGACGGCGCGGGAGTGGATGCCGTCATCGCCCCCCGGGACAAATCCGTGGGCATTACGGAGACGGTGCTGCGCGTTTCCGTCGGCGCTGCGGAAAAGGTGCCTTTTATTCAGGTGACCAATCTGGCGCGCACCATGAAGCAGCTCCAGAGCCGCGGCATCTGGATATTCGGCACGTCGGACAAAGGAGACCGCGGCCTGTATGAAACGGACTTCACGGGGCCGGCCGCACTGGTGATGGGGGCGGAAGGGGAAGGGATGAGAAGATTGACGGAAGAGAACTGCGATTTCCTGCTGAGGATTCCCATGAAGGGAAGCATTCCGTGCCTGAACGTATCTGTGGCTACGGGCGTATGCCTGTATGAAATAGTGCGGCAGCGTTCCTGATTCCATGACTGTTTTTCTCCTTCCCTCGTCTTTATGATTCAGGAACTTGATCTTGCTCCGGGGGAACGCGCCAGGTTTATTTCAGACATCCATTTCGGCCATGCCAAGGCGCTGGCCCGGGAGCCGGAAGAGCTGGGGTTTCTTCTGGAGGGGTGCTCCCATCTGGTAGTGTGCGGGGACCTCAGTGAAACCCGTGAAAGCCCCTGCCGGGAGGAAGGATTGGAAAAACGGGCCCGTTTCCTGCGGATGTGCCGGGATGCCGGGGTGCAGCCCGTTCTGCTGGCCGGCAACCATGATCCGGACGAGAAAGCCGGCCTGCTGAAATTGCAGGGCGGCCGCATCTGCGCTTTGCACGGCCATGCGCTGTTCAGGGAGGTGGCTCCGTGGGGATGGGAATATTTGAAAAACAAGCAGGTTTCCCGTGAACTGATCGCAGCGTTCCCGGAGGCGGAGGCAGATTTGCTGCGGCGGCTGGAGCTGGCCCGTGCCATGAGTGTGCTGGTGCCTCCTGTTTATACGCGTTCCGGAACACATCAAAATAAACTGGTGCGTTTTTTAGCTCATTCTGCCTGGCCGCCGGAACGGCCCGTGCGGATTCTTCTGGCATGGCTGACGATGATGCGGCGCATGGGGAAATTTGCAGACCGTTTTTTTCCGGAAGCGGAAGTCGTCATTTTTGGCCATCTTCACCGACGGGCGGTGAGCGGGAAAAAGGGGCGGCGGCTGTACGTCAACCTGGGCGCCTGTTTCCGCCATGCCAGATGCTGGGCGGCGGACGTAACGCCGGAAAGAGGAGTCTCCATCCGCAGTTATACGCCCGGAGGATATGATGGCCCGGAGGCAATTCTCCGCTGATTGATGCCCACGGGAAAAAAGTGAGGGGAACGCGTCCGTGTTTAGGCGATAATGTGTTAGAGCACCGGATGACTAGTCCATACAGTTTGTGGACGCGTTCCCCATAGAATTTGGCCGCGCCTGTTTTCCCTGGTAGCCGGCGGGACAGTTTTTCCCGGAGCTTTTCAGGGCGCAGCCCCGGCAGCAGCAGGGGCGCGAGGAGGAAAAAAACCTGGAAAAGAAGGACTCCATTCTGGCGGGTGCGCCGCCGGAGCACTTTCTTTCACCGTTTCTTTCCGAATTGGGGCTGACCATGAAGCAAAGTTAGTGCAACCTAACTCATGTTGCAAGAAAAAAGTTTGTCTCACCTAATATTTTTCAAGAAGAGGTTGACTTGGTCAGAGCCTTGGTTATTGTTTTTTGTTAGTTAAACCTAATAAGCATCAATCATGATACATGAAAAATTTTCCACTCCGGAGTTGAGCAACAGCCTGGAGGATTATATTGAAGCCGTCCGCAACATTGAGTTGGAAAAGGGATGCGCCACCGTAGGGGAAATTGCGGAAGCCCTGAACGTGAAAAAACCTTCCGCCTCACTGGCCATGAAGCAGTTGAAGGAACGCGGCCTGGTGGAATACACGCAGTATTCTCCCATTGTCCTGACCAGGGAAGGCCGTTATTACGCGGACCGGGTCATTTCCTGCCATACCATGGTGAAGGAGTTCCTCATTACGGTGCTGAAGATGGAGGAAAAACGCGCCGATGAAGTGGCCTGTTGCATTGAACATATCATGACTCTGGAGGAAATCTCCCGTTTCCAGCTTCTGACGGATCGTTGCAGGGAGAGAGGAGAATAAAATACTCCCCCATGATTTTCCGGGGGGACGGTTCATGAGGGAATGGCTCATCCCTCTCTTTTTTACTTCGGAACCCGGACCGGGGGAAGGCATCGGCGTGTGCTGCGCGCGCTGACGTACACTGTGGAAGCGTTATGGAGGAACGCGGAAAGGTCCGGGGTAATCAGCCCGAACATGCCCAGCAGGATCAGAGAGGAGTTGAACCCGATGATAAAGCGGTAGTTGCGTTCTATTTTTTCAAGGACGGCACAGCTCAATTCCCTTAAAACAACCAGTTCAGCCAGAGAGCTGGACAACAGGGAAATATCCGCCACTTCACGGGCGATATCGGAAGAATCCTTCATGGAGACGGAAACATCTGCACAGGAAAGAGCGGGGGAATCGTTGATGCCGTCTCCCACCATGCACACTGTTTTGCCGGATTTCTTCAATTGCTGGATAAAGCGGGCCTTATCTTCAGGCAGAACCTGGGAACGGTATTCCGTGATGCCCAACTGGCGGCTGATGGCGCGGGCTGCGGATTCGCTGTCCCCCGTGAGCATGATGATGGAGGAAATGCCCTGCCGTTTCAGCCGGGCGATCGTCTCTGCGGCTTCCGGCCTGGGCGGGTCGCTGACGCCGATCATGCCGATTGCTCTGCGGCCTATGGCGAGAAAGATGTTGGATTTTCCTCTGGCGTGATTGCGTATGGTCAGCCTTTGCTCTTCCGTGAGGGGGATGCGTTCATCTTCAAAGAGAAAATGGTAGCTGCCCACAAGAACCTTTTTCCCATGAAGGCGGGAGGAAATGCCGTGGGCCACGATGTATTCCACCTCCGCGTGTTCTTCTTCATGGTGCAGGCCCTCCTCCAGCGCTTTGCGCACAACGGCCCGCGCCACGCTGTGGGGGAAGTGTTCTTCCAGGCATGCTGCCGTTTTCAGGATATATTCCCTGCTGCAGTCGCTCAAAGGGATGATCTGCGTTACCTGAGGGCAGGCGGAGGTCAGCGTGCCCGTCTTGTCAAAAACGATGGTGTCCGTTTTGGCGAACAGCTCCATGAATTTCCCGCCCTTGATCATGATCTTGCGCACTGCGGCCTCTTTCATGGCGGAGATGACGGAAATGGGGGTGGCGAGCTTGATGGCGCAGGAATAATCCACCATCAGCACGGAGAGAGCCTTGGAGATATTCCTGGTAAACAGAAACAGCGCCCCTGCCGTGAGCAGGGTATAGGGAACGATAGAGTCCGCCAGCTTTTCCGCCCGGCTTTGGATGCGCGCTTTCAGTTCCTCCGAATGGTCGATCAGGGCGATGATATTGTTAATGCGGGACTGGTCTCCTGCGGCGTCCACCCGGATGACGAGGGAACCCGTTTCCAGCGTGGTTCCGGCAAAGACGATGGACCCTTCCCGTTTGGAAGCCGCTTCCGATTCCCCCGTCATGGCGGCCTGGTTGACTTCCGCTTCTCCGGACAGCACGGTACCGTCCACAGGGATGACGTTCCCCGCGTCCACGCGGATTTTCTCCCCCGGGCGGATTTGCTCCATGGGAACCTGGCGCATGCCTCCCTCTTCCACCCGCCAGACGCGGTCTATATTTATGCTCAGGCTGGCCGCAAGCGCCGCCCGGGTCTTTTTCCGAGTGTAATTTTCCAGCAGGTCTGAAATGGAAAGAAGGAACATGATGGAATTGGCCGTTCCGTAAGCCTTTGTACCGATGGAAACCCCGATGGAGACGGCGTCCAGAACGGCTACATTGAGCCGTCCGCTTCCCAGGCCGGCCATTCCGCGCCGTAAATAGGAACCGTAATTCCAGAATGCTTTGGCTATTCTGAGCGGGGGCGGCAGAAACACCTTGCAAAACAGGAAAGAGGAAGCTTTCCCCGCTATGCGGAGAAAAAAGGACCGGGCCAGTTTCCTGGCCTCCGCGCGCTCTTCCGGTTCGTGGCTGCGGAGTGTTTCCGGCCTGAGCCTGTCCAGCGTGCGGAAAATGGCCTGGGGGTTGGTTCCTTCATACAGGATGAATACACCTCCGTTGCAGGGGGTGGCCTTGACGGAGTATACGCCTTTCTGTTTCAGGAGCCTGCATTCGATGCCGTAAGCCTGGTCATGATTGAATGCGCAGCGGCCGCTGCGTACACGGAGCCTGCCGGGCGTATGATGGATAACCTGGTAATGCATGGGTAAGGAAAAAGAAAAGGGGGAAACGCCCTTCTCCGTGCGTTTCCCCCGTTGGGGGCGGTCCATTCCGCTGGCGGAGAAGGAAACGGGCGCCCCGCTGTTTGGTGATGAACAATGAGATTGCTACTGTTCCGGCCTGCTGTTTTTTGCGGCGGCCTCATGGCACAGGTCCTGGGCTTCTTCCCGGATGTTTGCCAGTTGTTCCATGGCCTTCTGCTGGATGAGCATGGCCTTGGAAAGGCCCTGGACGGCCAGTTTCCTGGCAACGGGACTTTTTACTACTTTCGCGCCAATGGCGGCGGCGATCATTCCTCCGACGAAGCCCCAGAGGCCTTTGTTGTTCATGTAACTCATGGTAATGTTTTGATTGGGTTCATCCGGCTTTGGCGGCATGCAGCCGCTTCTTTTCCGGAAGGATTGGATTATATCCAATCCAGCCTGCATTTTTTTAGCGTGCCCCCGTATTCTGGTCAAGATGAATTAGCTGAAACTAATTTTTTTAGCAGGCATGAAAATATTTTTGCGATATTTTTAATACATTGAAAACAAATAAAATATAATGAACCAACATAATGTTGTACTGAGCAGGGCAAGGGCATTGGGAAGAAAAAGTGTTGACTGAATAGTTAGTTCAATCTAACTTTGCCGCGTTGCATGAACTTGACCCATACAGGACTTCACCGTTTCTTCCGCCGGGTCTGCCGGTACAGGAAACTGGCCGGGCTGCTCATCCGGCGTCCCAGATACCGTCTGCTCTGCGGAGACTGTGGGTTCTGTATGGGGGCATGCGGCAGAGCTGTGAAAGAGCAAGCCCGGGAGAACGGAAGCGGAGCTCTTTCCCTGTAAAAGGAAAGCGCCCCTCTCCACCCCTGGATCAATCATATAAGTATTATACCACAAACATCCAACGATAAGACTAACCGTTTTCTATGAAGAAGCATAACATAATAGCAATGGCGTTGACGAGCCTCATGGCGCTTCCTGTAATCGCTCAAGACAGCACCCCTGCTGTTGGTGATATTTTGCAGGGCATCAACATGTTCACTCCGGAAGAAGGTGATCCTGCCTACAAGGTGAAGGCCAATGAGAAATACGGCACCCAATGGGGTGTGGATATGGCCTACGGACTTTGGAATACGGAAAAGGTTTCCGATGTTAAGCGCCATAACAACCTGGCTCTTCTTCATGCCCAGCTTAATCAGCGCCTTATTGAAGACAAGGCCAACGGGGGAACCTGGTTGCGTGTGGAATTTTCCGGTTCATGGGGGCTGGATCGTGAATCCGCACAGAGCGATACGTTTTTCACTGAAGCCTATGCCACGGCTTCCGGCTTGCATGCTGACGCGATGGGGCCTCATGAAGGAATATTCCCTGAAGTGGCGCTGATGCAATACTTTGCAGGGAAGCGCGCTTGCCTCATCGCAGGTATGGTGAATCTCACCAACTACTTTGATGCTGTCAGCATTGCCAATGACTCCTTCTCCTCTTTCACCAATGATGGGTTTGTGAACTCCACTATCCTGCCTTTGGTGGACAGCAATATTGGCGGTATTCTGCAAGTTGAACTCAACCGCAATAATTACATGATGGTTGCCGTTTCCCGCACGGGATGCGATTCCGGATACAATCCTTTTAATTCCGATTATTGCGATGGTTATGCCGTGGTTGGCGAATACGGCCATATCTTTGCCGACGGCGCTGCGACTCTCCGCATCAATCCGTTCTATACCAGCACGGATGTGGACATGGACGACGGGACCGGGGAACGCCGCCGCCAAAATGCCGGGCTTGTCGCGAGCATCGAATATACTCCCTGCGATCCTCTGACCATTTACTCTCGCGCCGGATTTGCCGCCAAACAATACTTGAGCAACTCCGCTGAATTCTCCGTGGGCGCCAACATTAAGCTCTTCCCTTCCCGTGAAGATGACTTCCTGGGCATTTCCTACGGTGTGTTCAAGGGGCAGACTCCCTGTGACGGAGAGCGCGCTGAGCATAACCGCGAACAGGTGCTGGAAGTCATGTACAGTTTCCAGGTGAATGATTATTTCAAAGTTGTTCCTCACTTCCAGTACATCGCGAATCCGGCTTACAGCACTTCCAGCGAAAACATTCTCTGGGGCGTTCAGGCAGTCTTTTCTTTCTGATCAGCTGGTCCTGGACATGGCCGCCTTTTCTCTTAAATCAGGCATGGCCGGAGTTTCATGAAAACATAATGACATTAAATCTTCCTTGTCTGTCTCCATGCAGTGAGCGGAATCCTGCGTGAGAAAGATATAGAAGGGGTCTGCATGACCTGGCGGCAACGCCGCATTCTCGATCAGGTAGAGGATGCGGCGTTGCTTATTTGATTACGGAGCCATTTACCCTCCTTTATTGATGCCTGCTGGCGGAGCTTGGACCGGCAATGTATGCCGGGTCATGGAATGGCCTTCAGCCTTTCCTTATCTACCGTCAAATACTGACTGTTGAAGGTAGGAGGCTTCCCCAAGGCTATTCCATAGAATTTTTATCCCGGGGAAAAATAAAAGCCGCCTGAAAATGGGCTTTCCCGCCTTTGGCTCCGTTCCCGGAAAAAACGGAAAAGAAGGCTTTTTGCCACGCCGGAAGATGGATGGGAGCCGCAACGTTTCCGGGGGCCGAAGCGTTTAAAACCATATTGACTTAAACGGGAATTATCTTAAACTGACAGAATGAGTAAGGTTCAATGGGAAATTTCAAATGATGAAGTGACCGACCGTGATACTGCTCTGCGCCGCTTGCAGGAAGGAACGACCGGCCACGTGGTGTGCGCCCGCGACGGCGCGTGCCTCCAGTCTTATAAGGAAGCGGATGGCGTGTACCATTGCGAAATTGTATTCAAGACGGATTCCTGCTGCCCGCCGGTATTCGCCGCCCCGGAAGGGGTGACGGGAAAGGAGCTGGAAATGCTTTACGATCGTTTTGCCAATGGGGACGATTTTTCCTTTGTGGAAAAGGAATGGGAACCTCTGATGGCCGTGGAATACCGCCATCGCCACAATGTGATGTGGTTCATCTTCCTGTTCATTGCGCTGGTAATTGCGGCCATGGCGGCATATCAGCACGGTTGGATTGAGTGAGAGGGGAGAGGCTGTCTGCGGCAGGCGCCGTAGCAGAAAAACCTGCAAACCGTAGAAAATGGTTTGCAGGTTCTGGATGGGATAACCGGGGCCGGGATTTAATCCTGTTTTTCGTGGTCGTGATGGTGGCCGCCGCAGCAATTTCCGCCGCCACCGCAACAGCCGTCGCTGTCGTTGCCGCAACATCCGCAGTTGCCGCAGCATTTGCCGCGCTTGCTGAAAATTTTGTATAACGCGTAAGCCAGGGCCAGGAAAAGAAGGGTGGCGATGATATATGTTCCCATATTGGTCAGTAGAGTTAAGGAATTGGTTTAGAAGTTATTTGGAGGCTGTATAAGGTTTCTTTGCCACCAGGTAAACGAACCCCAGCAGGAGCAATAGGGCAATGCCCTGCCCGATGCCGAAGGAAGCTTCCGCATAAAGCCATGCTCCCAGCTGGTAAATCAGGAAGGCCAGGCAGTACGCCAGGGCGCACATGTAGCCGATGGCGAAGAAGGTCCATTTGGCGCTGTTCATTTCCCTTCTGATAGCGCCCATGGCCGCGAAGCAGGGGGCGCAGAGAAGATTGAAAATCATGAAGGAGAAAGCGCTCAGGAAGGTGAAGGCTCCCGCTTGGACCAGGCGGTCCCCGGTTTCCCTGATTTCCGCATCTTCATCTTCCTCTTCTTCCGCTTCAGCAGCGGATTCTCCGGAACCTTCCTCCAGGGATGCCTGGAGCTCCCGGCCGGCGGGGGCCATTTCCTGCGTTTCGGGGGAGTCCTCCGTTTTTTCCGCTTCATCTTCCCCGGAACTGCCGTCCGCATACAGGACGCCGAAGGTGCCTACCACGTTTTCCTTGGCAATCAATCCGGTAATGGTAGCCATGGTGGGTTTCCATTCACCCCAGCCCAGAGGCTGGAAGACAGGCGCGGCCACATTGCCGATGGAGGCCAGCATGCTGTCATTCTGCTCTACGGAATCCACCTTCCAGTTATAGCTGGAGAGGAACCAGATCAGGGCGCTGGACACAAAGATGACGGTCCCGGCTTTTTGTACGAAAGCCTTGCAGCGGTCCCATGCATGAATGATGACGTTCTTCCAGGCCGGGATGTGGTAAATGGGAAGTTCCATGACGAAGGGAGTGGGGTCCCCGGCGAACATGGCAGTCTTTTTCAGAATAAGGCCGGAAAGGATGATGGCGCCCACTCCGATGAAATAGGCCCCCGGAGCCACCCAGGAATTTTCCGGGAAGAAGGCTCCGGCAATCAGGGCAATGATGGGAGTTTTGGCCCCGCAGGGGATGAACGTGGTGGTCATGACCGTCATGCGGCGGTCCTTCTCGTTCTCGATGGTCTTGGTAGCCATGACGCCGGGGACGCCGCAGCCCGAGGACACGAGCATGGGGATAAAGGACTTACCGGACAGGCCAAACTTGCGGAAGATGCGGTCCAGAACGAAGGCGATACGGGCCATATAGCCGCAGGCCTCCAGAAACGCCAGCATCAGAAACAGCACCAGCATCTGCGGTACGAAGCCAAGCACCGCGCCGACGCCGGCCACGATACCGTCCAGGATCAAGCCGTTGAGCCACTCGGCAGCACCGGCGGCTTCCAGAGCATTGCCAATCAGCACAGGCACGCCGGGGACCCACACGCCGTAGTCGGCAGGATCGGGCTCGTCAAAGCCATTCTCCTCAAAGTAGGTGACAGCGTCCAGATAGCTCATGCCGACGGTGGTTTCCTCGTCAGCGTCAGCGGGGATGGCGTCATAGTAAACGGTCATGTCATTCATGGCCAGGGTCTCTTCGTCCTCCACTTCGATGGTGGTGGACGCGGAGTCGGGCTGAACCGCCTTCATGTCGGCCAGAGCGGCGTCGGGGTCGAAGTCATCGGCCTCGGTATCCAGCTCATAGTAGGCACTGATGGCCTCGGAGGCGGCGGTATAATTGTCGGCGACCTCGGTATATTCGCTGGTGCCGATGCCGAACAGATGCCAGCCGTCACCGAACAGGCCGTCATTGGCCCAGTCGGTAGCGGCGGAGCCCACGGTCACCATGGCGATGTAGTACACCAGATACATGACCACGGCGAAAATAGGCAGGCCCAGCCAGCGGTTGGTGACGATCCGGTCGATCTTATCGGAGGCGGAAAGCTGCCCCTGATTGTGCTTCTTGTAGCAGCTCTTGATAAGCTCTGCAATGTAGACGTACCGCTCATTGGTGATG
>OHHC01000830.1_pt1 | contig 10869 bp, 7 predicted proteins | sample 1606381 | NCBI WGS metagenome assembly OHHC01 (sample SAMEA3879581, study PRJEB24766) | human gut metagenome | biome: human-associated habitat; feature: feces | place: USA | collected 1985/1987 | reverse complement strand
TGATCGTGTCGCCGGCCGACGGGGCCCTGATCTCCGACGCGGCCGACGAGCGACGCCGCTACCTCAACGCCTTCATCTCGCAGCTCGACCGGGCCTACCTCAGCTCGGTCATGCGCTACAACGCCGTCCTGGCCGAACGGAACCGGCTGCTGAAGATGCAGCCCGACGAGGTGATGCTGCAAATCTACGACCGCCAGCTCGTCGAACACGGCGAGGCGATCCACGCCCGGCGGCGCGAGGCGGCGGAACTGTTGCAGCCCGTCGTCGAAGCCTATTACCGCACGCTCTCGGGCGACCGCGAGCAGGTCGAACTGCACTACAAGTCGGAACTGAACGACCGGCCGTTCGGCGAACTGCTCCTCGCGGCACGGCAGAAAGACCTCGCCAACGAGTTCACCACGGCAGGCATCCATCGCGACGACCTGGTGCTGAAAATCGGCGGCTACCCCTTACGCAAATACGGGTCGCAGGGACAGCAGAAATCGTTCCTGATCGCCCTCAAGCTGGCGCAATACACCATCGTCGCCCGGGAAAAGGGCGAAAAACCGATCCTGCTGCTGGACGACCTCTTCGACAAGCTCGACGCCGGGCGCGTGGAGCAGTTGATCCGCCTCGTGTCCGAAGATTCGTTCGGGCAGATCATGATTACCGACTGCAACCCCACACGGCTGCGTACAATCCTCGACAAGGCGGGCGGCGAATATGCGCTTTTCACGGTCGGGAACGGGGCGGTGACGCAGGGGAATGCAACGGCAACGACAACGGCTGCCGCGGCTGACCCGGACAAAGGATCGGCCGGGACCCAGCCCGGGAATGCGGCAACGGACAAGGCCGCGGAACCGGAGGAGGATAAGACACAGGGACAAACCGGGTCTGCGGCCGCGGAACGGACGGAAGGGCAAACCGGGGAATTGCCGGCGGGAGAACCCGCGCGGCGGCCTTCGGAACCAGTCCCAGCACCGGAGCCTGCCGAAGAACCGGCAGCAGAACCCGACGGCAACGGGGCACGCCCCGGGGATGCAGCATCGGAAGGAGGACGGCCATGAGACGGACGAAGACCATGCTGATGGGCGACTTGCTGGAGGAGTTTTTCAAACGCCCCTATGTTGCGGCGAAAGTCGCCGAAGGAAAACTGCCCGACACCTGGCGCGAGATCGTCGGTCCGGCAGCCGACGCCGAAACCACCGAGCTGCGGCTCGAAAATCACATTCTGCACGTCCGCATCCGCTCGAGCATTCTGCGCAACGAACTTTTCTACCAGCGCGAAGCCTTGGGCGCCGAAATCAACCGCCGCTCGAAAATCCGACTGGTCAATGCGGTCATCATCCGGTGAAATTCATCTTTTTTCTTCGCGGCGGCTCTACAATTCTCGGCAGATATTGGCATTATTCAAAGAAAAAATGTATTTTTGCACGTTAGAAGCGAAAATTCAAACTAAAACTGCATATTTCTATGACAAAGCAAAACGAGCAGGAAGCACTCGGCACAGCGATGAATAAAACCGAGATGTTTTTCGAGAAAAACAGCAAATCGATGATCATCGCGCTGCTGGCCCTCTTCGTACTCGCCGCAGCCATCTTCGGCTATCGACAGTTGATCTCACAGCCCCGCGAGCGTAAGGCGGCCGAGATGATCGCTCAGGCCCAGTACCGGTTCGAATCGACCACGCCCGAATACCAGCTGGCTCTCGAAGGCGATGCCAACGGCCCCGGCTTCCTCGATGTCATCGACCAGTACGGTTCCACGCGTGCGGGCAACCTGGCCAAGCACTATGCCGGCATCTGCTACCTGCGTTTAGGCGACTTGGACAACGCGGCCACCTACCTGGCAAAATACAAACCGGCCAAAGGCATTCCCGCAGAGATCGTCAATGCCCAGAACATAGGTCTGCAGGGCGATATCGCCGTCGAGAAGGGCGATTATGCCGCAGCGATCAAACTGTTCGAGAAGGCAGCCAAGGTTTCGGACAACAACCTGACGGCCCCGATGTACCTGCGTAAAGCGGCTCTGGCAGCCAATGCCATGGGCAACAAAGAGCAGGCGCTCGGATTCGCCCAGCGGATTCAAAACGAATTCCCTGCATCGGCCGAAGCACAGAATGCAGAAAAACTGATGGGCACGATCCAGCAATAACGCGAAACACCCGAATCCAAGCATGTCAACCAAGCATCACAACCTTTCGCAGTTGGACGCCCCGCTGCCGTCGGCAGCCGATATGAAGTTCGGCATCGTCGTAGCGGAGTGGAACCGGGAAATCACGGAAGCCCTGCTCGAGGGAGCGGTCCAAACCCTCCGCAGCGCCGGATGCAGCGACCTGAATATTCAGATCAAATATGTCCCCGGCACTTTCGAGCTGACTCTCGGTACCCAGTTTTTCGCCGAATATACGGACGTGGATGCGGTGATCGCTCTGGGCTGCGTCGTTCAGGGTGAAACCCGCCATTTCGATTTCATCTGCCAGGGCGTGACACAGGGTATCACCCAGTTGCAGATACAGTGGAATATGCCTGTAGCATTCGGTATCCTGACGGTGAACGACCAGCAACAGGCATTCGACCGGGCGGGCGGAAAATACGGAAACAAGGGCAATGAAGCGGCAGCGGCGGCCATTCAGATGGTCAAGCTGCAAACCGACATGGAAGCTGCATCGCCCAATACGGTTCCCGACCGTAAAAACATCAATTAAGCGAATTTTTCTTGTATAAAAGTATTTTTCCGATTCAGCCGGACTTGTAAAGAAGTCCGGCTGAATTTTTATATGCGCATTCACTTACCGATAAGACAAAGGCAGATATTTCGCTCCGGGCCCTTCTCGGAAAAGAAGAGGCAGAGGAAAAAATCCGCACCCATTGGCTCTGCCTCCCCGTCCACAAGATAGAATCGGATATACAGCTCCGATTGCAAACCGCAACAATAAATTCCGAAAAGGAAAATTCGACAAAACAAATACACTCAAACAAATTCGTTCCAATAAAAAACCGGGAAGGTAATGCCGAAACAACGACCGGAAAAACGGGATGCCTGGACAAATACAATACCGCTTATCCGGTGACAAACAGTAAGTATTTATACCACTTTTCACGAAAAGAATCCGGGAGGTTTGAACATCCCGACAATTATTTTTACTTTTGTGGACTACTGAAACGCATAATCTTAAAATCAAATAACGAACACGTATGGTAGATATTTTTGAACGCCTCGAAAAGAATGCCGGAGGCCCTATCGGTATGTACATGGGTTATGCCCACGGGTATTTCGCATTCCCCAAACTCGAAGGAGAAATCGGTCCCCACATGACCTTTCGGGGACAGAAGATGCTGAACTGGAGCCTGAACAACTACCTGGGCCTGGCCAATCACCCCGAAGTGCGCGAAGCCGACGCCAAAGGTGCCGCCGAATTCGGCATGGCTGCCCCGATGGGCGCCCGCATGATGAGCGGTCAGACCAAATACCATGAACAGTTGGAGCGCGAACTGGCAGAGTTCGTCGGCAAACCCGACGCCTTCCTGCTGAACTTCGGCTATCAGGGCATGATCTCGATCATCGACTGCCTCCTCACCCCGCGCGACGTGGTGGTCTATGATGCCGAGGCACACGCCTGCATCATCGACGGCCTGCGCATGCACAAGGGCAAGCGTTTCGTATATGGCCATAACGACATGGCTTCGCTGCGCCTGCAACTCAAGCACGCTACGGAACTGGCGGAGCAGCAGAACGGCGGCGTACTCGTCATCACCGAAGGCGTATTCGGCATGAAGGGCGACCTGGGCAAACTGGACGAGATCGTGGCGATGAAGAAAGATTTCAACTTCCGCCTGCTGGTCGATGACGCCCACGGCTTCGGCACGATGGGTCCCCACGGACGGGGCACGGCCGCTCACTTCGACGTCGTGGACGGTGTGGATGTGCTGTTCAACACCTTCGCCAAGTCGATGGCCGGCATCGGAGCCTTCGTCTGCGGTCCCCGCTGGCTTATCAACCTGCTGCGCTACAACATGCGTTCGCAGCTCTACGCCAAGTCACTCCCGATGCCGATGGTGATCGGCGCGCTGAAGCGTCTGGATCTGATCCGCAAGCACCCCGAATACCAGGAGAAGCTCTGGGAAATCACCCGTGCCCTGCAAGGCGGACTGAAGGAGAACGGATTCGAGATCGGTGTAACCCAGTCGCCCGTAACTCCCGTCTATATGAAAGGCGGCATCCCCGAAGCGACCAACCTGATCGTCGATCTGCGCGAGAAACACAACCTCTTCTGCTCGGTAGTGGTCTATCCGGTGATCCCGAAGGGCGAAATCATCCTGCGCCTGATCCCGACGGCAGCCCACACGCTCGACGACGTGAAGTTCACGATCGAGGCGTTCAAAGCCATCCGCAACAAGCTCGAAAGCGGCTTCTACCGCGACAAACCGATGCCGATGAAAGCCGACGAAGGATTTTCGGTGCGTTAAACCGCCCTGTCCCATAAAAAAATCCCCGCTGTAAAAACAGCGGGGATTTTTCACGAATACGAGTATCTCTACCCGACAAAAGCGCTTCGCCTTTAGTTTTTGAAGGTCAGGCCATCGGCGTCGGCATCGATGACGATCGGATGCTCGCGATTGACATCACCCGCCAAAATCCGCTTCGACAGATCGTTCACCACGTAACGCTGAATCGTACGCTTGACAGGACGTGCGCCGTACAACGGATCGTAACCTATGCGGGCGATCCACTCTTTCGCCTTCTTCGTATAGTCGAGCTCGATGTTGTTTTCCTTCAGCAGCTTGCGGACTATATTCATCTGAATATCGACGATCCGCCCGATGTCTTCGTGCGTCAGCGGCTCGAACATCACGATCTCGTCGATACGGTTCAGGAACTCGGGCTTGAGCTGCATCTTCAACTGCTCGATCACCTCCAGACGCGTCTTTTCGACCACTTCCGGCGAAATTTTATTGCCGTCGAAAGCCGGAGCGAAATTCTCCTGGATAACCTGTGCCCCCATGTTGGAGGTCATGATGATAATCGTATTGCGGAAATCGACCGTACGCCCCTTGTTATCGGTCAGCCGTCCGTCGTCGAGCACCTGCAACAGGATGTTGAACACGTCGGGATGCGCCTTCTCGATCTCGTCGAGCAGCACGACCGAATAGGGCTTGCGGCGCACGGCCTCGGTGAGCTGGCCGCCCTCGTCGTACCCCACGTATCCGGGAGGCGCGCCGATGAGGCGCTGGACGCTGAACTTCTCCATGTACTCGGACATGTCGATACGCACGAGTGCGCGCTCGTCATCGAACAGGCACTCGGCAAGCGCCTTGGCGAGCTCGGTCTTGCCGACGCCCGTCGTACCGAGGAAGATGAACGAACCGATCGGCTTGCGGGGATCGTTCAGTCCGGCCCGCGAACGGCGCACGGCATCCGACACGGCGGCAATGGCCAAATCCTGACCGACTACGCGGCGATGCAACTCCTCCTCCATGTGGAGCAGCTTCTCACGCTCGGAAGCCAGCATACGCGAAACGGGAATCCCTGTCCAGCGGGATACCACCTCGGCCACATCCTCGGCATCGACCTCCTCCTTGATCATCGCCCCGCTGGCCGAAGCCGCACGGAATTCGTCCTGAAGAGCCGCGATCTGCTTCTCGGCCTCCTGAATCTTGCCGTAACGAATCTCGGCCACACGGCCGTAATCGCCCTGCCGTTCGGCCTGCTGAGCCTCGATCTTCAGGTGTTCGATCCGGTCCTTGTTCTCCTGGATCTTCTTCAGCACGTCCCGTTCGCCTTCCCACTTGGCACGAAGCTCGGCACGTTTGGCCCCCAGCTCCTCGATCTCATGGGTCAGTTGCTCGACACGCTCCTTGTCGTTCTCGCGGCGGATCGCCTCGCGCTCGATCTCGAGCTGACGTACCCGGCGATCCAGCACATCGATCTCCTCCGGCACGGAGTTCATCTCCAGGCGGAGTTTCGAAGCCGCCTCGTCGATCAGGTCGATCGCCTTATCGGGCAGGAAACGGGAGGTGATGTAGCGCTGCGAAAGCTCGACGGCCGCAACAATCGCCTCGTCCTTGATCCGCACCTGATGGTGGTTCTCGTAACGATCCTTCAGTCCGCGCAGGATCGAAATCGCATCCTCGGCCGTCGGTTCATCGACCATGACTTTCTGAAAACGACGCTCGAGCGCCTTGTCCTGCTCGAAATATTTCTGGAACTCGTCGAGGGTCGTAGCACCGATCGTACGCAGTTCACCGCGTGCCAAGGCCGGCTTGAGGATATTAGCAGCATCCATCGCACCCGACGACTTGCCGGCTCCGACCAGCGTATGAATTTCGTCGATGAAGAGCAATATCTCGCCCTCGCTGGCGGTCACCTCCTGCACGACGGCCTTCAGACGCTCCTCGAACTCACCCTGGTACTTGGCCCCGGCGATCAGGGCGCCCATGTCGAGCGAATAGATCACCTTCGAGCGCAGGTTCTCCGGCACGTCCCCGTTCACGATCCGGTGGGCGATACCCTCTGCAATGGCCGTCTTACCCACGCCGGGTTCTCCGACCAGCATCGGATTGTTTTTGGTACGGCGCGAAAGAATCTGCAATACACGGCGAATCTCCTCGTCGCGGCCGATGACCGGGTCAAGCTTGCCGCTGCGGGCCATCTCGTTCAGATTGATCGCATACTTGCCCAGGGCATCGAACTCCTGCGACGCCGTCTGCGAATCGACGGTCGCCCCCTTGCGGAACACCCGAATCGCCTCGAGCAACTCCTTTTCAGTCGCCCCGGCGCCTTTCAGCAGATCGGCGGCAGTACCCCGCTCGGCGATCAGTCCCAGCAGCAGATGCTCTACCGAAGCGTACTTGTCCCCGAAATTCTTGGTAAAATCGACGGCACGCTGGATTACTTTGGTCGTATCCTGCGAAAAGAACTGTTCGCCGCCTCCCGAAACATGGGGCAGCCCCCGCACGGCCCGCTCCACTTCGCCGCGCAGTCCCCGCACGTTTACGCCGACACGCCCCAGCAGAAATACCGACAGCGAATCGTCCTCGCGCACGAGCACATTGAGCAGATGCAGCGGTTCGACGGCCTGATTGCCCTGCTCCCTGGCAAGAGACACCGCAGCCTGCAGCGCCTCTTGCGCCTTAATAGTTAAAGAATTAATGTTCATAGTGCATTATATTATTTTTAATTTATTTCTTTATTTATTTCTTTGACTTACCTATCGCAAAATATCTGCCAAGTCTGCAACTTCTGCCGTCCTGTCCGATTTTGTCATATTCCGGACGACATCGTAATGACAAAATGGCTACCTTTGCGGGACAAAACCAAATTATCTAATCAGACAGAATGAAAAAACTTATCCTCGCCATTACGGCATCGCTCTGCATCGCGACTCTGATCTCTTCATGCAACAACCTGGGCATCAGCGCTCCGAAAATGGATTCCGACGAAGCGACGCAACTCATCGTCGAAACTCTCGAAAAGAATATCAACTTCGACGAGTGGAAAATATATGAAATCCGCTGGATGGAGGCGGACGAGCTGGAGAATAACCTGACAGTTTTATTCGTCGAAATGGTAAACAAGGCCGGCGACTGTTTCTCGCAGACCTTCACGCTCTCCGGTCCCGGCAAAGGCAACATCTCCGACCTGAACGAAGCAGGCGGGCTGCGAGGGAAACTCGATTTCGAAAAAGTCAAAGGCCTGACTCCGGCCTCGATCAACGTCGAAGCCATCCGCAAACAGTACGAAGAGGCCAAAGCCATGATCCCCGAAAACTATACGTTCAAGAGCATCGGCGACTACCTGATTCAGGAAACGGTTCCTTCGGGCAACGAATTCCTCGACCGAAATAAAACGTTCGGCGAAGTGAAAGCAGAGTTCAGTATGAACATAACCGAAAACGGCAAGGAGATCGTCGAAAGCGCCGGCAAGAAATCGGTCCAGTATTACGAAGTCACCTTCAATGTGCTGCCCGACGGATCGGTTCAGATGGAAGAGTAAGGCGACCTGCGGCGACACACTGCGAAAGACGGGAGTTTCGGCTTCCGTCTTTCTTTATTCTTGAGGCATACTCGCACCGAAGCGAGTCACCTGCGAAAATTACCGAACAGATCGCCGGTGCGGGAAGCGGATTTTCGAAAACGATACACCGCGCTTCATTCCGCATATTCCACCCGACAAAGTGCAAATAAATTTGGCGCAGCACCCGGCTTTCACTATCTTTGCAGAAGATAGGAAGCGCCTCGGAAATCTTCGAAAATAAATTTTCCCGATTTCGCCCGGCTTTCACTATCTTTGTTCCGCCATGAGTGATTTTATCGTCAGCGCACGCAAATACCGCCCCGCCACTTTCTCTTCGGTCGTGGGGCAGAAGCACATTACCTCGACCCTGAAGAACGCGATCGAACGCGGCCAACTGGCCCACGCCTACCTCTTCTGCGGGCCGCGCGGCGTGGGCAAGACGACCTGCGCCCGCATCTTCGCCAAGGCGATCAACTGCCTGCATCCCGAAGGGGCAGAAGCCTGCAACGCGTGCGAATCGTGCCGCAGCTTCAACGACGGGCGCTCGCTCAACATCCACGAGCTGGACGCTGCGTCGAACAACTCGGTCGAGGACATCCGCTCGCTCATCGAACAGGTGCGCATCATCCCGCAGGTGGGACGCTACTCGGTCTTCATCATCGACGAGGTCCACATGCTCTCGGCGGCCGCCTTCAACGCCTTCCTCAAGACGCTCGAGGAGCCGCCCGCACACGCCATCTTCATCCTGGCGACCACCGAAAAACACAAGATCATCCCCACGATCCTCTCCCGCTGCCAGATCTACGACTTCAACCGCATCCGCGTCGAGGACTCCGTGGAATACCTCAAATACATCGCCTCGCAGGAGGGAATCACCGCCGACGACGAGTCGCTCAACCTGATCGCACAGAAAGCCGACGGCGGCATGCGCGACGCCCTGTCGATGTTCGACAAGGCCGTTTCGTTCTGCGGGCAGGAACTCCGCTATCAGGAGGTGGCCCAGACGCTCAACGTATTGGACTACGACACCTACTTCAGCATGACCGAAACGCTCCTGTCGGGCAACTATGTCGAGGCGCTGCTCTCTTTCGACAACGTGCTCGCGCGGGGATTCTCCGGCCAGACTTTCATGGCGGGACTCAATCGCCACCTGCGCGACCTGCTGGTGGCCCGCAACGAGCCTTCGCTCCGGCTGCTGGAATTTACCGGTACGCTGATGGAACGATACCGGACGCAGGCGGCCGCCTGCCCTCCCGAATTTCTTTTCGGCGCCATATCGCTGCTCACGGACCTCGACGGCAAAATCAGGCAATCGTCCAACCAACGGCTGCTCGTCGAACTGGGACTGATGAAGATCGCCGGTCTCGGTCAAAAAAAAAATAGCCCCGTCGATCCCGTAAATCTTCCGTTGCCGGAACTGGTTCGGACCGCCCCCGCGCAATCCGCACCGGCCCGTTCGCAATCGACACAACAGACGGCTCCCGCGCCCGCTCCTCAACCGGCTACGGTCCAACGGCCGACGGCTGCGGCGGCAGAATCTTCGCCCGGAATCGCGGCATCCGCTCCGGCTGCAACGCCTGCGGCAAAAGCCGCAGCCGATCCCGCACCTCCGGCGACATCGGCCGCTGCCCGTACATCCGCAATGCCGACGCCGTCCATTCAGCCGGCCCCGGAACGAACGCAGGCCGCAGCAACGCCGGTTTCGACACAACCGCAAACGGCGCGTCCCCGTCCCGTACAGTCCAGACTCGCATCGGGAATTTCCATTTCGGCGCTGATAAACGACGCAGCCCCGGAACCGGATACGGAAACCGCCGTGCATGCCGCAGCACCCCAGCCGGTCATCGACCCGCTCAGTGCCGAAAAACTCGAAACGACCCGTGAAAAAATCCTCACGCTCGTCCGCGAGATGCGTCCGCGCTTCGTCGCGGCGTTCGAACGGATGCAATTTCAGGGACACGTGATCCGTATCGCAGTTCCGTCGGAAGCCCTGCGCGAAGAGATCCTGCGCAACAAAACCGAACTGCTGCTCCGCATCGCCGAAACGTCCGGCGTGCAGGGTATGCTGGAGCTCGACGTTACGGTCAATGAAGAGATCCGGGCCGCCCGCCCGATCAAACTCGAAGACCGGGTCAAGTATATGACCGAAAAAAATCCTCTGCTGGCCGAGTTGCGCCGGGCGCTCGACCTGGAGGTAGAATAAAGCATAAAATAAAGTAAAACCAAATACACAAATGGCAATTAAGAACTTTGTCGAAGAATTGGAATGGCGCGGTATGATTCACTCGATCATGCCGGGCACACAGGAACAACTTCAGAAAGAGATGTCCACAGCTTACGTGGGCATCGACCCAACGGCGGATTCGCTGCACATCGGACACCTGGTGAGTGTAATGATCCTCAAGCACTTCCAGATGTGCGGACACCGTCCGATCGCCCTGGTGGGCGGCGCGACGGGCATGATCGGCGACCCCAGCGGCAAATCGCAGGAGCGCAACCTGCTCGATGAAAAGACCCTCCGCCACAACCAGGAGGCGATCAAGAAACAGCTCGCCAAGCTGCTCGATTTCGAATCGGACGCTCCCAACGCGGCGATGCTGGTGAACAACTACGACTGGATGAAGGGAATCACCTTCCTGGATTTCATCCGCGACATCGGCAAGCTGATTACCGTGAACTACATGATGGCCAAAGATTCGGTAAAGAAACGCTTCAACGGCGAAGGCGAAGGGATGTCGTTCACCGAATTCACCTACCAGCTCGTGCAGGCCTACGACTTCCTGCACCTGTACGAAACCGTAGGTTGTAAACTGCAGCTCGGCGGCGCCGACCAGTGGGGCAACATCACCACCGGCACGGAGCTGATCCGCCGCA